>SDBT01006342.1_pt1 | contig 19647 bp, 12 predicted proteins | sample 2277101 | NCBI WGS metagenome assembly SDBT01 (sample SAMN10404973, study PRJNA504765) | marine sediment metagenome | isolation source: marine sediment core GS10_PC15, 103 cmbsf | place: Arctic Ocean: Southern Knipovich Ridge | collected 2010 | reverse complement strand
ATGCAGCCGGAAACGAAACCCAAAAAAAATCTTCCCCAGAAACAGGTTGTTCTGCCGTTTTTTAAATCTGTTGAAATTGCTGTTAAAAGCATCAGATCAAGATTTTTTCGGTCTCTGATAACAACAATGAGTCTGATTTTAGCCATTTCATTTTACAGCTATATCAAAACCAATTCCCATATTATCTCCGCGATTGTTTTTTCTGAAAACAAAATTGCTATACAGACACTTTCACAAGAAGGGTATGAAATTCCAGCCGCAGGGGAGCAATACAGCACAACACCAAAGGAACGCTGGATTCTGTTTTTATCTTTGCTTGTCTGCGTTGTCGGCATTGTAAACACCCAGTTGATGGCTGTTGCGGACAGATTCAGGGAGATCGGTACCATGAAATGCTTAGGCGCTTTGGACAGATTTATCTTAAGACTTTTTTTAATTGAAGCCTTTTTGCAGGGATTCATCGGCGCAGCTATGGGGGCTCTGACAGGAGCCGGCATCGCCTTGTGCGGCTCTTTAGTAAAATTCGGCACATTGGCAATTACCAATGCCACCTTAAATAATATTTTCATAACCATTGCATCCTCTATTTTACTGGGATGCTTTTTAAGTATTTTAGGTGTACTGTACCCGGCACTGCTGGCAGCAAGAATGCAGCCGGTTGAGGCAATGAGAGGAAGGGACTGATTTTTGGAAAATTTAACTAATATCGTTCGCGTATCCAATGTTACCAAAGATTTTGCAATGGGAAAATCAACTGTCCATGTTTTGAAGGGGATTGACCTTGAAATAAAAACCGGTGAATATATTTCTATCATAGGTCCTTCAGGATCCGGAAAAACAACCCTTTTTAATATGATCGGCGGTTTGGACAAACCATCGGCAGGTTCTATTTTCATCGATGAAATTGATATTTCCCAGCTTGATGCCTATGAATTAGCCTGGCTGCGTTGCAGAAAAATCGGGTATATATTTCAAACCTTTAATATTATCCAGGTGATGACCGCTTTGGAGAATGTGACACTGCCGATGATATTTGCCGGAATCGCAGATGATGCGGCAAGAGATAAAGGAATGGAACTTCTGGATCTTGTAGGACTTAAAACAAGATTTCAGCACAAACCGTTTGAACTCTCCGGCGGTCAACAGCAAAGGGTCGCCGTGGCAAGAGCCCTTGCCAATGATCCTGCCATCATTCTGGCAGACGAGCCTACGGGCAACCTGGATCTGACAACAGGAGATGAAATCATCCAACTATTAAAACTGCTGAGCCGGGAAAAAGGGGTTACCATTATCTCGGCAACCCATGACCTGAAAATGCTGAATGTTTCAGACAGGGTTATCTGGATCAGCGATGGCCGGGTTGATAAAATAGAAAACAGAGAAGAACTTTCTATTTCATTGGGTCAAATTGATGAAAGGCGGGGGTAGCATTCACATTGCATAAGCCTGTACTGAAAATTATTAAAAAAAAAGGAAGGGTTACACGATTTTTTTCCTTTCTATTATTTTTTATATTCATATTATTGCCGGCTAACCTATCAGCACTGATTGTAAGTGAGTCCTATCATCAGAAAAAATTTGCACAATTGATCACTTCTTTTTCAAGTGTTAAAGACAGAAGCCCTGGAAGTCTTGGCGCCATCCAAACAGCTGAATTTATAAAATCCCAATTGAAAAATTTAGGTTATTCCACCATTGGGTCACAGACATTTTTTTTACCCGTTCGTCAAAAAGGAATCTGCACAATCAAGGTTGGCAATGATGGCCAGCCTTTGACTCTTGATCCGTTTCTATCCAATGCCATTTCACCGGGAACAATCCCAAAGTCCGGTCTAACCGCACATGTTGTTTATGTGGGCAAAGGAGAGTTTAAAGACTTTAACGATAGAACCATAAAAGATACCATCGTCTTAATGGATCTTGACTCCGGTAATAACTGGATCAATGCGCTCTCACTGGGTGCCAGGGCATTGATATACATTCAGGGCCCGAACCCGGATAAATTTCTTTTCAAAGATAAAACAGAATTATCACCGGTGCAATTTCCGAAATTTGTTATTTCAACTCAAAAGGCCAAAGTCTTGTTCGGTGATTTTAAAAACAGCAATACCCTTAAAAACACACCTGAAGTTACCCTCATTTCAGACCTGAAATGGGAAAGAACAACTGCTGAAAATATTTATTGCATGATACCCGGCACTGATGATGAATTGAAAGATGAATTGATTATCATAGAAAGTTTCTATGACACATCTGCATTCATACCCGGCCGGTCACCCGGAGCTGATCAAGCCTGCTCCATTGCAACGCTCATGGATCTTGCAGCATATCTTAAAGCCAATCCTACGAAAAGATCTGTCCTCTTAATTGCCACATCCGGTCACGGCAACAGTCTCCAGGGGATGCGGGAATTCATCTGGAGCCTTAAATTGAAATCCAGGCAATTAAAAAAAATGATCTCAAACTATAAAAATACCATCAATGAATCTGAAAAAAATTTGAATTTACTGGATGACTATCTTGGGGAAAAGAAACTGGATGCCGATAATCTTAAGCTCGTTCAAAAAAATATTTTAGATGTCATTAAAACACAAATTGATGACCAGAGCAACAGACTGATGCAGCTTCGACTTGAGGAAGAGCCGGACGAGGTTCAGATAAAAAAACTGGCGGCCCGGAGGATGGCGCTAAAAAGGCTTGAAAGTAAGAACGATCTGACAACTCTTAATAAGATTGAAATTGATTTGGTAAAAGCTTTGGTTCCCCCTGCTGCTGAAAAATTAAAAAAAATCTTGAAAGATTCAAAAACACATAAAAAGAATCTTGCGTCATCTAAAACATTAAGAAAATTAGTTAAATCGAAAAATATCCGCATGATCATTTCATTGCACCTTTCAAGTCATGGAAACGGTATCGGGGCTTTTAATGAGGGCTGGCTGTATGACATTAAAGATTCCATAAATACATTTTCACCCTATGTTAAATTAAATGAAATTCTCATTAGCAGCGGTAAAAAAGCGGCCGGCAATCTAAATTCGGGAAATATTTTAAAGGATTCATTAAGACCGTCGCTCCACAGATCCTGGCAAAGTTATTTTAAGGACACACCGGCATTAGGAGGCGAAGTCAGCAGACTGGCAGGTTATTTGGGACTCAGCTTTGTAACAACAAATGATGCAAGACTTTTATGGGACACCCCATATGATATTTTAGAAACGGTAGATATTAAAAACGCTGCAAACCAGAGCCGTTTTATCTCAAACCTTATTAAAATTATTGCCTCCGTACCTGATATTGCCGGCACAAGACCTCCAAGAAACGGGTTTGCCACGGTAAAGGGGCGGGCTAATTTTTTAAGACATGGTGCTATATTTGCCGATGCCCCGGCGCCCGATAGCGTTATTCTCTCATTCCAGGGACCGGGAATATTCTATAATATCGTTGATGAATCAGGCCAATTTCTGATCAAAGGTGTGGCAACCCAAAAAACAACCCTCCATAAAGTGATTATTGAAGGTTATAAATTCGATAAAACAACCGGAAACACCATCTGGGCAATTGATAAAAGAAAGACCACAAAAGCAAGATATCGTGTTAAAGTAACAAAAAGGCATATGGAAACCGATCTTGTTATGTTTCCATGCAGCCAGACAACCATACTCAACCTTCTTGAACCCAGAACCTTTCAGTATATGACCAAATTACAGATATTGGATGCACGGACCGATGCCACACCCATCCGGCATTGGTACAGCCGCATCGACACAAGGTCATCCACGATCAGTTCCATATATCTGCCACCCGGAACCCGGCTGAAACTTGCCTTGTCAGACACACTTTTGACAAAAAAACTTATCCTGATCCATTCGGACAATGTCCATTCAAACAAGATCCATTCGAACAAGAACCGGGGCAACGGATACCGGATAGATGAGGCACCAACAATTGCCCCCACCCAGTATCTGGCAGCCAGGGACATGTGGTCTTTATTAAACCCGAGGATTGATAATCTGGAAGAAAAGGGAATTAATAACCGGAAAATAAGAGAGTTAAGAACCCAGGGAAATCAGGCACTGGAAGATGCAAAACTGAATTTTAAGAAATTAAAATATGATAAATTTTTTAATTCTGCAGGCACATCTCTTGCCCTTGCCGGAAGGGTATATGACCATGTTGAAACCATCCAGAAGGACGTGCTTTATGGTGTTCTGTTTTATATCATGTTATTTGCACCGTTTGCTTTTTGCCTTGAGCGCTTTCTTTTTGCCTTTATCAATATTTACAAAAGAATTGCCGGTTTCCTGACGATTTTAATTCTTCTTATTGCCGTTATTTATAACGTTCATCCGGCCTTTGAATTGGCCTATAGTCCGATCGTTGTGATCCTCGCATTCTTCATCATCGGATTGTCTGCCATGGTGACATGGATCATTTTTCACCATTTTGAGAATGAAATGAAACGATTACAGCGACAGGGAAAAAGGGGAAACGAAGGAGAAATAAGTTTTTTAAAGGCATTTGCAGCATCTTTCTTCATGGGAGTAAATAATCTTCGGAGAAGAAAAATCAGAACAGTACTCACCTGTACGACACTCATTATTCTTACCTTTACAATCATGAGCTTTACTTCGGTTAAAAACATTCGCCAGCATTCCAAACTTTTGTACAATGATCAGACACCCTATCAGGGGCTGCTGATGAAACAGTTGAACTGGAAAGATCTTCCTCAGAAAGCATTCAAAATAATCGAAAACACCGTGGCCTCAAATATGATTGCGGCACCAAGGGCCTGGCTTGAAACTGAAAATCGGACCCGGCCGACAAGAATTCCCATACGTTACAAAAATCGAACCTTTGAAGCAAGTGGTCTGATTGGTTTATCTCCCAAAGAACCGGAAATCAGCGGTCTTTCAAACTTTATGACACAGGGCCGCTGGTTTTCAGATGCTGATCGGTATTCGATCATTATTCCCGAAAGAATGGCAACCCGGCTAAATCTTTTAGACCGGTTTTCCGAGGATCGGCATCCCGAGGACCGACATATTATGCTTTGGTCCATTCCGTTTAAAGTTATCGGCCTTTTTTCCGGTGATACATTTGATAAATTCAGGGACCTTGATGGAGAACCAATAACACCGGCAATTTTTCCGGATGAGGTTTTTCAGATGACCACGGAAGCAGAAATGGAGGCTATGGAATCCGGGGAGGATGTCAAAGCATTTCAGAGCCTGTACAAGCATATCCCATTTGACCAAACCGTGATCATTCCCTATGAAACCCTTATTTCTCTGGGGGGAAATCTTAAAAGTATTGCATTAAAATATAAGAACAAACCTGACAATCATGAATCTACCTATGAAATGGTGGATCGATTCGGGCTATGGCTTTTTTCGGGTGAAAAAACAGGGGTTTATCTCTATAATGCAAGTGACAGCCTCGACTATTCAGGGGTTCCCAATATTTTGATTCCAATTCTAATTTCTATTTTTATCGTGCTGAATACCATGATAGGCAGTGTTCAGGAAAGAAAGAAGGAAATCGGTATTTATACCTCTATCGGCATGGCACCGTCTCATGTTTCAATTATCTTCATTGCCGAAGCCCTTGCCTATGCCGTACTCAGCGTGGTATTAGGATATATTCTTGCCCAGGTCATTGTTAAAGTCTTTGCAGGAACCGCTCTTTTAAGCGGTATCACCGTGAACTATTCTTCCCTGGGCGGTGTGTTTGCCATGGCAATGGTTATGCTGGTTGTCATTTTATCATCCATATATCCCTCCCGGGTTGCCGCTTCCATTGCCATACCGGATGTTGAAAAATCATGGGAGCTTGCCAAAGCCGAAGGCGACAAGCTTAATATTGAATTACCCTTTTTAATTAAAACAAGTGAAATACTGAGTGTCACAGGTTATCTGTACCAGTTCCTTAAAACTCATCAGGAGATATCCCTCGGCATTTTTTCCGTGGATAACCTTAGATTGTCTTCAGGCCATAAACATACGGTATCATCAAGATTATCAGACAAAGATGATTTGAAGATCTGTTTTACAGCCTGGCTCGCCCCCTTTGATCTTGGTGTCATGCAGGACATTAGTATCGTATTTAATCCATCACAATATTATGAAGGATACCAGGAGATCCATATGAACATAACCCGCAAATCAGGTGAACAGAACACCTGGTGGCGGATCAATAAAAGATTTGTTAACCTCATGAGAAAGCAGCTTTTAATCTGGAGATCCATGGACAGGAATGAAAAGGAAGCATATATATTAATGGAAACAGCCATTGCCTGAAACAAATAAAAAATTGATTGCTATCAGACCCAGAGCATACATTATTGCAATTTTCCTTGCTGTGCTGATCTGTGCCCTGACACCTTTTAATAATGTATATCGGAATGCGACCCCTTTGGGTGGCGGATACTTTCCTTTGGCACCCTTTTACCTTTTATTCTGGTTGACGGTTATCACTGCACTGTCCCGGAAACTGTTTAAGATCAAAACGCTTCTTTCAGGAACCGAACTTCTTTTTACGTGGGGCCTGATGATTCTCGTCTCAGGGATTGCCTATACCGGGTTTGCCAGGACATTTTTCATCAACCTGACAGCGCCATACTATTTTGCCAGTGTGGAAAACCGATGGCAGGAGGTCCTTCACCCGTTTTTGCTAAAAAACCTTTTCCCCCAAGATGGTAAAGCAATTGAAATGCTATATAATGGTATTGACGGCGGACAGGACATGGGGTGGCTGGAACTGGCATCAAATGTTCCCTGGCATACTTGGGCATTGCCATTTTTATCCTGGGGAGTTTTTATGTTCATCTGCTATTTTTTAATTCTCTGTCTCATTCATATGATTACCCGGCAGGCCATGGAAAATGAGCGGATGAATTTTCCACTTTTGATCGTGCCCAAAATGATGCAAAGTGCGCTTGACCAAGACAAACTTTCCTCTTTCTTTGGGAATAGATTTTTATTAATCGGACTTGGGATTCCGTTTTGTCTTCATCTCCTGAATGGGTTGAATTTTTACTTTCCCTCGTTTCCCCAGATTAACACATTGATTCTTGCCGGCCCTTATTTTCCCAAACAAGGCATCCTGACAGGATTTATCAAGCTTAAATTATACTTTTATCCGGCCTTTATCGGTTTTGCATTTTTAGCATCAAAACAGGTATCATTTTCTTTCTGGTTTTTTTTCATACTGGGTGCTTTTTTTACCGGTATTTTGTCTGTCACAGGATACAGTTTTCCAGCATCAGAACTTGGCACAACATTTGGTCCGACGCTCGCAAGACCTGAAGAAACCCAAATGATTGGTGCATTTATTGTTTTTGCCATATTTCTAATCTGGCTTGCCAGATTTCATTTTATCGAAATGGCAAAAAACGCGCTGAGATTCGGCCAGGGTAACAATAATTCAACCCATACTGATGACAAACTTGCATTCTGGGGAACCGGTTTTGGGTTTATCACACTTATGATTTGGTTTTCCTTTCATGGTGTCTCTATTTTTCAAAGCATTGTTTTAATCACCTTTTTTATTTTATTTACAATGGTTGCCACCCGTGTGATCTGTCAAGGGGGAGTAACATATTTTACATTGACGGTTGCTCCGCTGGATGCCGTCAATACAATTTTTGGCTTGAAAATATTTTCCAGTGTGGCACTGATTTTAGCCGGAATCAGTCAAAAAATTCTGTTTGTAGATTTAAGAGAGTCAGTGGCACCTTCCATCCTGCACGCAAGAAGGATAACCCGACATACCGGCGGACAGGGAAAAATTGCATTTGCTATTTTTATGGCCATGATCCTTTGCCTTATGGTTTCTGCCATTGCCATGATATTACTCTGCTACCGGTATGGGATAAGAGACCTCCAGCTTGACTGGGCAACCCGAACAACCGTGTCCATGTACAACAATCTTTTTCCCCTCCTGCAAAACACGATTGAACAGGGGGATTCCATCAGATTGTTTGCAGCCATAGGGGCAGTTGTAATGGGCATTCTCGTGATTTGCTACCACAGGTTTTACTGGTGGCCCCTTCATCCCATCGGATATCTGATGGTTTACAGTTCAGCCATGAAAATTCTCTGGTTGAGCTTTTTCATCGGATGGGTATTTAATACATTATGTATGCGGTATGGCGGAGTGATATTATATAAAAAAATGCGGTATTTCTTTGTGGGTCTGATTATGGGTGATTTTCTTATGGGCGGGACATGGGCCATAATTGGACTTTTCACCGAATATGGATATCAGGTGCTGCCGACATAGTGAGACCTTTGCAGATAAGCGCAGACGTCGAAAATCACCATTTTTCAAAGGTCTCATAGTGATAAAGACAAAGGATTTCGAGGCTGTAATACATGTATGATGATAAAGAGCTAAAAGAGTATCGCGATCTTTTAAAACCACCTGATCATTTTGAAGAAGGATTTAATTGGAAAACCATTGTGGGCTCCATCTTCATTGGTTTTCTCATGATGCCGGGCAGTATGTATCTTCAATTGGTCATTGGGACGGGAATCGGTCCTGCTGCAAGATGGGTAACCATTATCCTGTTTGCCGAAATAGCAAAAAGGGCTTATTCAGATTTAAAACAGCAGGAAATATTCCTCCTTTACTATATGGCCGGTGCTGCCATGGCCTCCCCGTTTCAAGGGCTTTTGTGGAATCAATACCTGGTTCAATCCGATGCAGCCAAAATGCTTGGACTGACGGAATTTATACCATCATGGATAGCACCCCAACCGGAATCAATTGCGATTTTAGAAAGAACCTTCTTTCACCAGGACTGGTTAATTCCCATTCTTCTTCTGGTCGGTTCACAAATCATCCAGAGAGTGGATCAGTTTGGTCTGGGGTATGCATTGTTTCGGATTACTTCTGATGTTGAAAAATTGCCCTTTCCAATGGCACCGGTGGGTGCACTGGGAACGATTGCCCTGGCGGAATCCAAGGAGGAAAGGCAGAAAAGCTGGAAATGGCGGGTCTTTTCCATTGGCGGTGTAATCGGGCTTGCGTTTGGAGCGGTTTATATCCTCATTCCGGCAGTTTCGGGTCTTATTTTTACCGAACCCATCCGACTGATTCCCATCCCCTGGATTGAGCTGACAAGGCATACCGAAGGAATCCTTCCGGCAGTAGCAACAGGGATTCAGCTTGACCTGGGCCTGATCTTTCTTGGCATGGTGCTTCCTTTTTGGGCTGTGATTGGCGGACTTGTGGGGCTTCTTATTACCATCGTTGCCAACCCGGTGCTGTACCATAAAGGAATCCTGACCAGCTGGCACCAGGGTATGGGTACTGTTGAAACTGTTTTTGCTAATAATTTTGATTTTTATATGAGCTTTGGTATCGGGCTTGGACTTTCCATCGGACTGATTGGGTTGTGGCAAGTCATTAAGTCCTTTAAAGGATCTTCAAACAAGGCGAGAGGCAGTCTAAAAGACCTTTTAACCCCTCCTCCGGGCAGGGGCGATTTTGATTTCAAGATTGCCATTGCCATTTATATTTTTTCGACCCTTGCCTACGTAGTGCTGTGCACAATTTTAGTTCCTACCTTTCCATGGATTTTTTTCCTCATTTACGGATTTGTTTATACCCCGGTAATCTCATATATCACTGCCAGGATGGAAGGAATTGCCGGACAATTTGTCAGCCTGCCCCTGGTTCGGGAAGCCAGTTTTATTGCCGGGGCAAAATATTTCGGATATCAGGGGATTGAGATTTGGTATGCGCCGATCCCCATACATAATTATGGTGAAGCAACCGTCAATTTCAGACAAATTGAGCTGACCGGAACAAGCCTGAGAGGTGTGATAAAAGCAGAATTTATTGTTTTTCCGGTTGTAATGATTGCAAGCCTGCTTTTTTCACAATTCATTTGGCGTCTGGCTCCCATCCCGTCCAGCAGTTACCCTTATGCGCAGGAACTATGGCATCTCCAGGCATTAAACACACTATTAATGCAATCCTCAACCCTGGAGGGAAATTCTCTTTTTTACCAGGCATTAAATGGGAATGTTGTTTTCTCAGGCATGGGTTTTGGTATCATCACTTATGCAATTCTCACTTTTTTTGGATTGCCGGTTCTCCTGATTTACGGTATTGTCAGGGGACTTGGCCAAAGTACCCCCCATGGTCTTATTTTAGAGCTGATTGGTGCACTTCTGGGTAGATTCTTTTTTCTGAAACGATATGGGAAACAATGGCGTCAATATGCACCGGTTCTGCTGGCCGGCTTTTCATGCGGAATGGGACTTACGGGTATGTTTGCAATGGGTCTGACGCTCATATTAAAATCTCTTGGAAGTACTGCTTTTTAAAAAACCACACTTGTGGTAAACTATAGGTAACTGAATCAGAATTGGCTCGTGTATACGATTAAGCAACTGAAGATTCCTCGCAGCATGCTGCCGGGAATGCGTTCGTATTTCCGGTTCATTTTCTAACCTTGCAATAGTAATGGGAGGAGTTAATGAAAATAAAAATACTCATTTTCTGTTTTTCAATTTCTTTGTTTTCCCTAAATTATGCAGAAGCAAAATTTCCGGTCCATCTTGGTGGGTTTAAACTGGGAGACGACATTTCCAACTATCATCATCTCATTGATATGAAAACCTTTGGGGAAATTACATTTAATAAATACCTCGGTGAAGGTAAGACAATCCCGCGGGCAGGATTCAAGTCCGGGTTGATCGCCTACGGATTATGTGATGCACCAAATAAAATATTGAGAATCAAATTAAAATTTGCTGATTCATCCAAATCTTTTTTTAAAAAAATATTACGCCGATATAAAAAAGCACTGGGCACCCCGAACGAATACCGTGGTGATCCCTTCCAAACGATGATTGCCTGGAAATGGTCATTTGTAAATGACAAAAAAGAAAAAATAAGTCTTATCCTGCAGCACAACACCATGGTTGAGGATGAAAAACTTGGAAATGCAGTAAAACTCACACTGACCAGCCAGATCGAAAAAGAAAGGGCATGTTTTATGACAAAATTTCCCAGCAAGAATATCATAGAGCCTTTGCCCAAGTTAAAAAGAAAAGCCTTGTGGGATCTGTATATCCCCTATTGATGAAGTGAGTTATTGTTGATGCCTAACCAAGAGGGACTTTTGGAGAAAAAATTTGCCTGGAATGGCGTCTCGCTCAGAGTACCAATGAGTTGGGAAATTGACAGCCTTGATAAGGAACATGTCATTATTGGTGAAGACACCCAGCCGCGAATGGAAATAAAATGGACTGACTCTCCGGGTAAATTCACTCTGGGAAAATACTTAAAAAACTTTATATCTCAAACACAAAAAAAGCTCAAAATTAAAATTTATGAGCGTCCAACACCGTGTTCTTTTAAAAAAACCAACCAAGATTTTGAATTTTTCTTTTTTTCATGGAAAAGCGCATCTTCCTCCGGAAGGGGTTCTCTTATTTTCTGCTCTCACTGTAAAAAGCTTTCTTTGATACGTTTTTTTTCAAAATCAAAAACATTACCTGACTCATTGCAGGAGTCAATTTTACTATCATATGAAGACCATTCAAACGATGATCACATATACTGGCGAGTATTTGGGTTGCATTTTTCAACACCTCACAGGTTTAACATGACGGACTATAGTTTTAAACCGGGCTGCTATATTTTAGATTTTGACCATAAAAAGACAAAGCTGACTGTTTACAGTTGGGGCCCTGCATCATTTTTGCTGTCAAAAACAAGTATCACGGCATTTGCCACCCAACGGCTTAGCCAGCTCGAAGGGTTTGCAGAATCAGGTGTTTGTAAATGTGGGGATTATTTTCAATGGAAGTATCGGTATGGGATCTTAAAAAATATACATACTTTGCCCATCTTTAACCGTTACTCACGCTACACTGTTTTCAGGATATGTCGGGAAAAAACAAACAATAGAATTATCGGTGTTATGGTTGATTCCCGGGAAAAATTTGAACATGATTTAATAAAAGAGTCTATTATTGGTGACATTGAGAAAAAAAAACAACTTTAAAAAAAATGATGCCCTCTTGTGCATTCCTGAAAAGAACACAACGGTTAAAGAAAATTTTCTGGATTCAGGCGATTTGATTCTCACATATCAGGCCATGTATAAGCCATTTTTTTTAAGGATAAAAAAAATAGTAGGGCAAAACCCCAAAAAAACATTCACAAGAAAAATACAGATTGACGGTTTAGGGGTTGATGTCTGGTCACTTTTAGACGGGGAAAAAAATGTTAGGACGATTATCAAAGAATTTGCGGTCCGCCATACCTTGAACTATAAAGAGGCTGAAATTTCTGTCACACTTTTCCTGCGGTCTTTGGGAGAGAAAGGGTTGATCGGGATTAAAGAGCCTTAGGGCTTGGACAGATAAGCACAGACTTCGAAAATTAGCATTTTTCAAAGGTCTCTCTCAGACACTGTCCATTGCCGCTTCAAGATTATTTTCAATATTAAGGTATCCGTCAAAGCCGGCTATTTCAAAGACTTCTCTCACATAATCTTGCAATGCACAAAGCACGATATTCCCATCCATGCGCTTGAGATCCTTTGTCGTTTTTAACATCACTCTTATACCCGCGCTGGAGATATAATCCAGATCTTCCAAATTGAGAATCAGTTTTCGTTGACCGTTTTCAAGGGCAGCATATATACGAGTTTCAAATTCTGCTGATGTGTTGGAATCAAGACTCCCCTTCACGCTGAATATTTCTATTCCCTTATTATTTTCCTGGAAAATTTCCATGAGTGATATCCCTTATGATTTTAATTTGGATTCAGAATTGATTTCTATCCGTTCATCATCTATCATATATTTTTTTAATACAACTATATTTTTACCTTTTTTGCGATAATATTTACAATCATCAATAAAATGTTTTACAAAGTGAATCCCCAAACCACCGACACATCGCTTTTCAATGGCACACTTTGTATCAGGTGCGGCTGCGGCTGTAACATCAAAAGGTTTTCCGTCATCTTCCATACGAATTATCAATGACTTCTCATCACAGGATATAGACAAATCAATATCATGTTCTTTATCATCGTTGAAACCATGGTGTACCACATTTGTAAACAGTTCTTCAAGAATCAGGTTTATTTCTTTTGAATTTCGTTGGGTACAGGTTATGGTTGCGGACATTTTTGAAACAGCCGCCTTGATCTTATCCAGTTCATTCAGACGATTTTTCAATTTTATGGTTAAATTAACTTTTCCCATACCAAATATTGTAATGACACATAATTAATTTGTCAATCTCAATTCCATCTATATCAGGCTGATGCCTAAAAGGTTTTTCAAATCATCTCTTCCTTTTGATTCAAACTCAAGAATACATTTTCTTTCTGCCTGCAAAACCCTTTCTCCGATGGATCGAGTAATCTTAAGCGGAATATCGGGAAACTGGTCAACAACCTTTGAAAAAGCCTTCCGGGTCATGACCATACAGGTCGCATCCTGTGTTGCAATGAGTGAAAACTGTTTTACCATGGGTGTCATGAGAGATAGCGCACCAAAATAGCTTTCCGGTTCATATTCACGGATGAAATACTCTTTTCCCTCTTTGGTTAAAATAAGCTTTGCTTTTCCTGATAAGATATAATAGGAACATCCGTCGTCGTCGTCCTGGTGGAAAATAAAATCTCCTGCTTTATAAGATTGTCTTTTGCAAAGGAATGCAAAAAGCTTTATAGCCTCAATGGGAACACCGGAGAAAAAATTTATCTGTCTGAAAATATTCAGATTTGCTACAAATTCGCTTTTATTATCCGCTTCACTTGTGTTCATAAACGAGTTCATAAAAATACCCCTCTTTTGCCATCAATTCATCATAGGTCCCCATTTCTACAATTTTACCTGCCTTGAGAAAAGCAACCTTGTCATATTCTTTTACAATATCAAGTCGGTGCACAACAGCAATCAATGTGCTTTTTCCTTTCCAATATCGTGAAAGCACATTCTGAACTCTCTTTTGGGATTTATTATCAAGGGCTGAAGTTGCCTCATCCAGGATCATAATCTGCGGTGATTTTAAAAATGTTCTGGCAATGGCAAGTTTCTGTCTCTGTCCGCCGGAAAGTTTATTACCTTGGGTGCCTACCTTGAAATTCATACCGATCTCAATCATTTTTTCAAAAAAATCCTCCCCGATCAGAAGAGCCACCATGAATTGATTTATTTTTTCCTGGTCACTTGGATTCGTTGTCTTAACTATACCGAACAGGATATTATTAAATATGGTTTGAGAATGAATATATTGGTCATTTTTAAAAAATGCGATTGCATGGGGATCTTTTTGCCTGATCTTTTCCCGGAACATATATCTTCCTTCAAGAATCAGATTGGTCAGAAACTCAGGAATAATTGCTATCCTGTGTTTTCCCGGGGAAAAGCGTAATGCCAGCTCCAGAAGATTTGTGGTCTGCTGGTTGTTTATCTGGTGGAGATTTTTATTCTTTATCTCACTTACAAGCTCCTTATATTTTTCAAATTCTTCCAATCTAATTGGAGTTGATTCAAAAAACATTTTGTCATGGGTAATATTTTTCAAAATATCTACTGTCTGATCGGCTATTGCTTTTCCAAGGCTTAAAAGAGGTCTTGTAAGATCTGCGTCACCCATGAATTTTAAGAAAAATTGATTTTTAACCAGATTATGGTTTTTAAAATCCACTGATATGGGTGCACCAAAAATAATGTTGTCTGCAATACTTGCATAGGAAAGGAATTGTTTTTCATCAAAAAATTCAACCCACTCACCCACGGTATCTCCAAACTCTTTTTGAAAATTTTCCCTCATCTTAATAATAACCGGGATGAACTCATCAGCTGAACCTTCAACAATGGTGTTCAACCCGAACCTTAATACATCCACAAACAATCCGGATTGCTGAAGTACATGAACAAGTTTGTCCAGTTCAGGATCATCCTCCTCACCATAAAGTGCTGCATAGGAATACATCAGGTTCTCCTTGATGGTACCATCAAAGATGAATGGAGACTGGGAGACCAGGCCAATATTTTTTGTAATATCCGCTTTGGTGAGTTCAGAAATTTCCTGATTTCCGATGGTTGCATGGCCTGATGTATATTTATAAAGTTGAGCCATGCATAAGGCCAGCGAACTTTTGCCGCTTCCTGAAAAACCCACCAGGGCTATATGCTCTCCCGGGGCAATATTGAGACTGACTTCGTTGAGCAGCTTTACCCCTTCTTCTGTTTCCAGAGTCATATTTTCCACGTTGATGGAAGCCTCCAGTTCATATGGGTCCCTGTTTGTGGGGGCCAGCTCGTGTTCAATCTTAACATCAAAATAGTTCATGGTTTTATAATAATTTACAGATCCATCCTGATACACCTGATAGAACTCTATTAACTCTTTCCATGGATCATACAGCTTTTCCTGGGCGGACAGAAATGCAACCAGGGTACCCAATCCAAGCTGTCCCTTAATAGCTAGATACCCTCCTATAATAAAAATCAGAAAAGGTCCCAAATTAATAAAAAAATTGCTGACAACCTTAATGGCGAACTTGTAAATACTCCATTTTATACGGATTTTCATAAGGTGATCAACGATTTTATCATATTTATTATTTTCAATTTCAAATGCACCATTGGCTTGAACTTCGTGGATACCGGAAATAGACTCAACTATTTTGGATGATAATTTCCGGGAAGCATTCACTCTTTTCTTATTGTCCCGGTTAACAAATTTTTGCAAAAGCGGAATGACATAGAGCATGACAGGGTATATGGAAAACGATACAATACCAAGAAGCGGGTTTAATACAATCAAATAAGCGGCAAAGGCCAAAAGGGTAAGGACATTGGTCAAAGGCACGGCCACCGCCATACCCACGAAATTACCCGGAATAGTTAATTCATTGATAAGTGAATTGACCACCGTACCGGGCTGGGTGTTTCTGAAAAAGCCCAGGGGCATGTTTAAAACATGATGGTATAACTGCTTTCGCATTTCAGCCGTCGCTTTCTGGCTGATCCTGGTTTGAATTATATTAATAAAAAGTTTAAGTCCCGATGCCAAAACAACCGCAGCAAGATAAATACCGCAGTAAGTGATCAGAAGATCAATTTTCCGTAAATTTATGGCTTCATTGACAATCCGTTTCTGCATTTCCAAGGGAACAACCCTGATGGCAACAATCAGTAGAATGATCATTGCAAGTGATATCTGAAGTTTTACATTCCCATCAAAAATCCACGATGTCAGGGATCTTTTTACTATAGATATACCTGATTTATCCTTTTCCTTAATTAAAGCCATTTTATCCTGCCTATGCCCTTGTTTTTAATTTGTTTTAACCAAATCATTCATTTTCTTTTTAAAGAAATTTAAAGATAACAATAGTAATGTCATCTGTTTATTTGTATAGGTTGCAATCACTCCGAATTCATCACTGGTTGCAACCGGAACAAGTGTTGAAAGATCGCAGTTACTCACCGATTCAAGAAAATCGGTTTAAGTCTGAAAAAGCAATTTAAGATTTTTTGAGTATGAGTATAAAATATTAATCACCAGTATTAAAAGGATGGTGATAGCCATAAAAACTCAAAATCAGTGCAGCAAATAAATAATGCTGAATAATTCTCATGAAGTTCTCATCTCCTTTTGAGGAAATATAGAAGACTCAACAACTCAATTTATAATACGGCTTTTATTATTTTTTGATAGCATTTTTATTATTTTTATGCCAGAATTAAATAATTAGCAGGAATACGGCTCAACTGCCATACCTGAAGTACTCAAGCCGCATCTGGAACCGCAATTATAGCTGAAAACCTGCATATCATCTACTCCGCAATCATGGTCGCCGAAACACAGCCAGGTACTCAATCATGGTCCGAATTGGAGGAAATAATGAGACAGCTCAAAAAGACTTCACGCGCACTGGTTCTTCTGCTATTTTTCTTCTTTTCAATAACCACATTCATCCAGAGCCCGGTTCATGCCGCAGCTCAGGGAGACGGGTCAGGCTACCAGGAATCTGAAGAGCTTACCAACTCCTCCTCGGAGAGCCGGATTAACGAAACACTTGCCGGTCTCAGCGATGAACGGGTCCGGCAAATGCTTATTGAGGAGTTAAAAAAAGATGCCCTGGAAAAAGAGGCTGCATCTTCAGGCATGGGGCCGGGAGCAATACTCGGCTACCTGCTCAGGTCCTTGAGCAATAAAGCAGATGACTCCGAAGACCAGCTCAAACGGTTTTGGGCGGGAATCCCCAATGTTTTTCCCGACTTGTATAAGGTATTTATAAATCTGTGCCCCTACGGCACCTCGCACGGTGCTATCATCAATATTTTATGGGTGTTCTTTTTTATCTCTATCGGTTTTATCGTCGAATTCATCTTTAAAAAATATTTTATTTCCAAATACTTCACGATCAGTACCGAAAGTTCGTTGCCGCAGATGAATGCCGTTGACAAGACTGTTGCCTGTTTTGCCGGAGTTCTCCCCGATCTTTTGGGCCTTTTCTTCTTCTTCGGCGCTGCCTATTTCTCCTTTTTTTATTTTATCTGGACTGATTCATCCTCTGTCCAGTTGTTCTTCCTGGCATTTCTCATCGTCATATCGATAATCAGAACAATTTCAATTATTTCTCATATTATTTTTTCGCCTTCAATTGAATCATTCCGGATTATTCCGGTAAAATCCCGTACAGCAAATCTTATGCACAAAGTGATGGTCTGGGCCACAGGGTATATCGTGACGGTGCTGATGTTCGCTATTGTCACCTATAAGCTTGGCGCGGAACAGATAACGGTTCTTCTGCTGCAGCTCTTTTTGGCAACATTGCTTCTGATTTTCGCCGCAGGCGCGATTATTTTCTATAAAAAACCCATACAAAGTTACATTATTGCGGACGCATCCTTAAGCTGGAGCAAAAAAACATTTGCTTCAATCTGGCATATCCTGGCCATGGTCTACCTCTTTGTGCTCTGGTTGCTCCTTGTCAACGATATGGCGGACCAGGCATCAAGAAGTAAAGGCGCTTTCATTCTCAGTTTGTTTATTGTGCCCATCTGGATGGTAGCGGACCGGGTGATTCAATGGGTTATAAGATATGCCATGAGCACCCTAAAAATCCACCAAATCTCCTATGAAGACACCGGAGAAATTTCGGAAGAAGAGCTGGAACGGCGTGAAAAGGGCCGGAACTTATTCATTAAAGTAAAAGGACTGGCACGGATAGGCGTTATTCTGGCTCTGCTGGTCTGGATTGCCGGCTTATGGAATATCCGTATTCCTTTCTTTTCAAGTTTCGCCGCGGTGCTTCTGGATACCATGATTATAATGACTATCGCCCTTACTTTCTGGAAGTTTATGAACTCCTGGATTGAAAGAAAGCTCCAGGATTCATCACCGGAAGACGAGATAGAAGGTGATGATGAATGGGGAGGCGCAGCTTCACGCGGCAGATCCTATACGCTGTTGCCGATGGTACGCAAATTCATCGGTACCATTATTTTTGTTATGGTAATCATGACGGTTATATCCTCAATGGGTGTTAACATAGGGCCACTTCTTGCCGGCGCCGGTGTGATTGGACTGGCAATCGGTTTCGGAGCCCAGAAACTGGTATCTGATGTGTTCTCCGGCTTCTTTTACCTCATCGATGATGCGTTTCGTGTTGGAGAATATATCTCCGCCGGTAATGTTTCCGGCAGTGTCGAGTCAATAACTCTGAGAAACGTCATGCTGCGTCATCACCGCGGTATGCTGCAAATTATACCTCATAGTGATCTCGGCGCAATTACCAACTATATGCGCGGCGGTATCGTAGTAAAATTCAATATGGATTTTCCCTATGATGCCCCCATTGATAAAATTCGTAAAATTTTCAAAAAAGTCGGCAAACAGATGCTGGAAAACGAAGAATACGGCAAGGATTTTATCAAGCCTCTCAAGTCACAGGGTGTACGCGAGATAACTAACTCGATAATGACCATACGGGCCAAATTTACGGCCCAGCCCGGCACTCACTTCGTTATCCGCCGTGAAGCCTACCGCCTTATAACTGAAGCGCTCAGCGCACAAGATATTCATTACGCGCATCGCAAAGTCATTGTGGACATTCCCGAACACAGTGAAGAGGCCGGAACCGAGGGTGAAACCACAAAAAGCGACAAACACCGGAAACAGCTGACTCAAGCGGCGGGTGCGGCGGCCATGAGAACCATTGAAGCAGAGGAAGCGACACAGCATCCGCAGAAAAAATAGATGAGGCCATGGGTTAAAAACCGGGATTTTACTGGAACCGACAAAAACGTTCTTAAAAGGGGAAACCGCCTGCTAATTTCCTTGCTCTTTCAAGACGGGCAAACCGATTTTGAATCAACATCTATTTGAGACCTTTGAAAAATGGTAATTTTTGTTCGAGTTCAAGGAAAGCGAAAATTTTAACCGGAGGAATACATTGAGTATTTCGAGGATTGAAATTTGAGCCTGACGCAGAAATCGGGCAAAAAGTGCCGTTTTGCAAAGGTCTCTATTTACGGTTTGGTCATGTGGCTCCTTTTTTCTACTTCGTATGTTATTTTAATTCCGTCGTCTAAGTCTGAAGAAATTTCCAAAAAGGCCGGATTGAAAACAGGTTTTACTACAACAGCT
>SDBT01006341.1_pt1 | contig 19648 bp, 12 predicted proteins | sample 2277101 | NCBI WGS metagenome assembly SDBT01 (sample SAMN10404973, study PRJNA504765) | marine sediment metagenome | isolation source: marine sediment core GS10_PC15, 103 cmbsf | place: Arctic Ocean: Southern Knipovich Ridge | collected 2010 | reverse complement strand
GGGATTGACCAAGCAGTTTTTTCAAACCTCCCTAAGTTTTTAAATTTAAGAAGTTTAACAAAAAGAAAATATACTATATAGTATGGTGGCAATCTAAACCCTGCCTTTGTTCTTTTTGCATTAAATATGAAATCCATATCTGTAGTAGTTTTTTCATTTGCAGGAATAATGGGTTTAATCAATTCAAGTATAATAATTTTAAGCTTTTCAATATCACCAGGAAAATTCATTCAACCTCCTTATTACATTTAAATTAGCGCATAAGGATCGAAATAAAAAAAGAGTATTTCGAAACTCTTCACTCTCAACTTGCAATGATATTTATCAATTAAACAAAGCAGTGAATAATTTAAATAGGAGCACATTCCATTTTTTCTATGGTCTAGCTTTCCATTTTACGAGGTCTTCCTTTAGGACATCTGTCTACAATAATACCTAAAGCTTCAACCATCCGGTTCAAGAAACTCCTCAGTCTCTATGGGTTTTCCGCTAAAAATTACCGAATTATTGACCTATTACACCATCCTTATTTATTCTTGTTTATTAGAAATTAGCTCCCTTAGTTCTTTAACCAGTAATGGGAGACGTTTATTACATTTTATTTTTGTATTTAATTCACACTCCCATACTACTATTACCCTCCAACCCATTTTTTCAAGTTGTAAAATATTTCGTTTGTCAATTTCAACTGTCTTGGTGAGTTTATTTCGCCACCATTCTGTATGTGTACCAGGCATTTTAAAATACTTACAACTTTTATGCATATGCCAAAAACAGCCATGTATAAAAATAACTGTTTTGTATTTTGGAAGCACAATGTCTGGTTTACCAAATAACGTACTCACATTTTTCCGATAACGAAACCCTTTCCCGAAAAGGTATTTGCGAACTACAATTTCCGGTTTGGTGTCCTTGCCTCTAATCCTTGACATAACTTCACTACGTTTTTGAGGTTTAAATACATCTACCATGGCTACCATTTCCTTTAATAAAAGACTTAATTGCCCGCGCAATAGCCTGAGCCATAAGAGGAGGTACAGCATTGCCTACTTGCATAAATTGTGCCGTACGTGGTCCCTCAAACAAATAATTATCCGGGAAGCTCTGTATTCGTGCTGCTTCCCGTACCGTTAGCGAACGACATTGAATAGGATCATAGTGAATATTATAATGTCCATCTTTTGCTATATGTGCAACTACCGTATGTGGTAATTCATTATTTCCATGTACTTTATACCGATCTGTAAATGAATGTCGATTATTATGCGTTTTTCTTTCTTCAGGATACTCATTGTAATTAATCTGCCTATTACCATCACATTTCGCTATAATGGCATCCCTGTAATTCATTATATCCTGCTTATTGTGCGGGCGGGCATAATGATTCATTACTCCCAGACTGTTTTCATGCATCAAACTTTGATATGCTGTAACTCGACCTCTTGGATACGTTCCAAACCACCGATTATTTCCTTCGCCATCCTTGAGAGATGGAAGATCTGACAAAGCATCCATTGATGTCATATTCCCCTTTGGGTTAAATATGGAATATGCTTTAAGGTCAGGATATATGAATTTATTAGATAATGCATTTCTACGCGATCCCATCAAAATCAACCTTTTTCTTGATTGACAAACACCAAAATCAACAGCGTTTAAAATGTTATCCTTATCATTGTTGCGGATTCCAGAACGCAAACCGTATCCAATTTTATCAAAAGCTTCAACTATTCTAGGCATGATTATCCCGTTAAGTGCAGTTAAAATACCAGGAACATTTTCAAATACAAACATTTTTGGTTGAAAATACTTAACTACTTCGCAAAAATATTCAAAAAGAAAATTTCGGATGTCCTTAACCGCCTTCTTTTTTAATCGTCCGCGCCCCACCACTGAATAGGGCTGACAGGGTGGGCCACCGATAATCACATCTACCGAGGAAGCATTCCATTTTCTTAATAATTTTTCTATCTCACTAATAATTACACCCATATCAGTTGAGGTTGTGTCACTTTTTGGGTTTCCAAATTTTCTATTAAGCACTTCGCTGTACAATTGCTGTTTAATTTCTGGATATTTTTCAAGTAAAATATCTCTAAAAAACATGGCATTCCTACAAGTAGAATTTTTTACATAATTAATAAAGAGTTTTTCCTTTCCAATGCTGGCCAGGTAACGCCACAGCATTCGTGAACGCAAGGTTTCACATGCCCATGCATTCATTTCCACATGAGCAACAATACGGAACCCTTCTCTTACAAATCCTTCAGATAACCCTCCCGCTCCGGCAAATAAGTCAATTACAATCATTATAAATATTTCCTTTAAATCAAGATATTATAGATGTTACTGTATAATTGTAAAAATTAAAAACGATGAAACTTATTTATATTTCCATTGTATCTTAATATTTTTTTAATTTCCTTGCATATAATTTTAAATCATTTTTTATTTCTTCAGGAATCAGAAATCCCACCAAATTAGCCTCTTCCAATATTAGAACTCCTTGTCTCGCCTGTTTAATGCTGGGGTTATGCTTACGTCTTGCCCTTTTTCCAAGAGAAAAAGCAAGGCCGCGTTGCCAGTTTTCAAGATTATCTGTCTGCTTCGCCCATGAAGATATTTCATACCATATAGCAGAAGGAACAGAAACAATAAATTTAATTATTTCATCTTCGTTTTTGTCCGGAGCAGGTATTCCTCTATTAATCCCCTGATCAATAACTTTTTTTCGGTTAAGTAATTCTTTGTGAAATTCGGTGGGTAGATTTATTTCAACTTCTTTAAATCTCTGCCAACATAATATTTTTTTACACCACTCGGTTACATTAGCGTTGCCTGCGGTTCTGCAGATATGTTCAAATGCATATTTGGATACAATAACTATTGCCTCCTGTAAAATCGAAGATATTTCCTGTTTTTTCCAAATTGCATTTAAATCAATCCGTTGTGCTGTTTTATGTGAAAGCCAGGCAATAGTATATGCAACAATATTTGCACGGTATCCACCATATTTCTGAGCACTTACAATTTTCTCGGTTGATCTAAATATAATAGCCTTGGCCACAAGATGTTCAAAATATTTTTGATCAGGAGTAAACTTTCCACGCTCTTTAAGACGGAACATAAAATTTTTAAAATTTTTCTGTGCCCCGAGACTGACAACATGCGGCAATTGTTCCCATGTTCCCTCATATTTAGCAAGATCAGTTTTGGTAAATTTCTGTTTCAATGGATGTGTCGCATCAAAGATCTTTCTCCCGGTTCTTGTGTGCTCACGACTTTTTATATCTGCATACTGTCCCCTTGAACGCTCATAAAACCAACGTGTTTGCCGCTGGTTACCTTCTTTGGCAGGTGCCCAAATTATTCGTGAAAGTTCCTCTATACTTCTGTGGAAAGGATGATTTGCAGAAAAATCAGCCATCTGTATTTTGTTTTGACTATTTGCACATCGCGAAATCATGGGCACCATTTCATCCATTTTTTCCACGTTATTAACTATTGTAATTTTTACCTGAACATATATATTTGAAATATCTGCATCTTTTTTTTTCACTGCATTGTATAATGATGCAGTAGTCTGCCCTCCGTTGACTATCTGAAAATCTTTTATTCCCGATATGTTTATATTTGAACCATTATCAAATCTAATGCTTTCAGCTGTTACTGAGATTCCATTATTATATGCAAGAAACATATTGGGCTCGTTTTGTATCGTATTAAGTATATCTTTGTTTACATTTCCCCGAACCTGCAAAAATGAACGAATATTTTTTTCTAGAAGACGGGAGCCATGCATTTCATATATTTTGTACAATAGTGTTGCTGGAAAAACAGCAATGCATGCCTTGTATTCCTTATCAGAATCCTCCTGAATGATACAGGGAACAAGATCTTCCCCAAAATCAGAAAACTCAATATCAATAACCTCTCTTTGTTTACCTGAGGATACAAGGCGGTAAAGGCGCTCAAGATCCCACACATGATATGAAATATTTATTGATTTAATTGTATTGTTATCAAGACCAAATGGTTTAACAAGCCCATTTGTTAATAAAATCATACGTACCGACTGAAGGGATTTACGTAAATTAAAAATACCGATCGAAAGATCAAAAACATCGGAAGATTCTTCCAACTCAGCATGATATCCTTCCAGTGAACGGTCCAAGAAATTGTTAAGCCGGCTAAAAACAGAATTAATATCTGTCTTGGTAACGGTTTCCAGCTCGTTATTTGCCTGAAATATGGATATAAATAAATCAAGCGTGTTGTGATCCTCGTAAAATTGGTATCCGTTGACCTGAATGCCTCTTTTTTTATGATAACAAGGTATGCCGCCATCAATTTCTCCAGACTCCTCAAGGTATTCAATCATTAATTCGACAAAAATATTCTCTCTATATTCTTCCATATCCTCAACCTCAGCACGAAAAATAATCTCCTGAAAAAAATCTTCGCCAAATTTTTGCAAATCTTTTCGTTCATTCATAATTTATTGTCCTTTTAATATAATATTATTCTATCGATTAAATATTTACTCCACAAATTTCATTCTTATGATTCGTTGTCTTCATAAAGATTTTTCCAATATGCCCGGTTAACACGATATTTTATTGCAGTTGATTTTCGGCTGTCAGGAAAACTTATTGCATACCCTATAACAGGATATGTCAATGTCTTAGCGGTCTCTTCTTTCTTCTGGCTTCGAATTTCCAAAGGATAAATAATCAGCAAACCTTTGCCGGCAGGACGTACAGCCCTGACATGCTGCCCTCCCGGTGCTTTGGGACGTTCTTTCTGATTGCCAGTTTTTTTCCATTCATCGATTGTCATTTGAAGTGCAACTTTATATTGTTGTTCTGATAAATCAATCCACTCATCACTTCTTGATATCATGTGACTTTTGGATAACATGTATAAAACACCATCCTCATCACCGGTATCTGTCCTGTATGGTAAAAGTACCTCATGACCACCAATACTTGACTTTATTGCATTGGCACGCTTCGCCGATACAAGTACAACAGTCCATGATAACAATTCATTTTTTTTATTCATTTCCCTGATATATTTGGCAATATGTTCAGGTTCAACTCCTGAAAACATATTACAGGTTTTATACCTGTAGGACAAATAGTCCACAATCTTTCCTGAATCAACTTTATTCCAGATATATGAGGATGATTCCTGTTGTTTTTTATCAGGTGTGGGATTGCCCAAGGATTTAATCCATACATCAGTATTTTTTAAATTATTATCGTTACTATTCTTGTTCTTTGGGAAACGTGTTGTTTCAATCAAGAGACCCGAAAAAGTTATGGTTAGCTCTAAATTATTTCGCATTTTGTATGCTGAGGTAATTTTCAAAATCCCCTCCGGATGGGATTTTACCCTGAGTCCATATTCCTCCGGATTTGACCCCCTGGTTGCCATGTAATCAAATTCGCGTCTCAATTCTTCCTCTGCCGATGCTATATGTTGGAACCAAGACATCAATTCTCTTGTGGTATACAATTTACAAAAATCAAGAAATCCGTCCTTGTACCCAAACCATCTTCCCATTTGAAGAAGTGTGTCATACATACGTGATGCCCGTAGATAATAACTTACGGAAAGCCCTTCCAAAGTAAGTCCCCGTGAAAGCTTGTCACCACCTACAGCAATGACACTCATACCATTAACGTTTTCGACATAATCAAGAACTTCCCGTGCCTCCCCGTTTACGGTTTTCACCTGTATTTTGGATGCTTCGGTATAAAGATGTTTTTTAACTGTATCCCAAGGCATTTCAGTAATTAAAGTATCCGGGATACGTTCCATTATCTCACGGGTGGCAGGTACAAAATCCCTAAACCAAAATTTTTCAAGATCGTCATAAAGAGTAGTCTCCCCGAATTTTTTTCCTTCGAATTCCAAACTTCTTTGATAATTTAACAATTCTCCCTCAACCAAATCTCTGACTTGTCTTTGCACATTGACAAATCTGGTAACATGAACCAGCATTGATTTATGTTCGCGCACTTGTCCCCTTGCGGCACGGGCTGCACATGAAATTATAAATGCCCGAATGGATTCCTTTAATGATGGTGGTAATGCATCCACGACAAGCTCCTTTTTATGCTTCCTGGGAATGTAATTCTCATAATCCATTACAGTACGAAGTACTGGAAGTGGTTTATTATTATTATCATCATCAATGTTTCTTGTCAGACCAAACACTTTTGCTGGACCAATATAGTTGCTTGGAGGTGGAAGGTTTATAATAAAACTCCTTGGAAATAAATCTTCCTTATATTTTTCATTTTCATATCCCTCAACTCTGGGAAAAATAAATATATTTGCAAAAGGTGTAGCAGTATACCCGACATATGCACTCTGCTGAAAATAATTTAATATCTGGCGAATATTGCGATTAATTGTAGTGGGATCATTTTCATCAAGGGGAAAGCCTGTATGTTTATCCCGTTCAACTGCCCGACCGTCAATCGAGGCATTATCAGCTTCATCATCAATTAACAGCAATGGTATTCCTGATATTTGTTCATTTATACTTATTCCCTTAAACCAGTTCAAAATATTATCCAGTACATGGTAATTTTTTTTAACAACAAGCAGAACCGGATCACCTCCTAGTTGAATGGTTACACTTTTATGTGGGCTCATTTTGTAATCTCCATCGCTTCCACTACTTGTCAAGGTATGTGCGATTAAATCAGTATATTCCATTTGTAATCCTGCACCGATGCGTGATCCTTTTTGAGAATAATCATCACGTTTTCTGCTGTCATATCCCAGAAAACCTTCATCAAATCTTCTTTGTGTTTGTGAACGAAGATCATTGTTCAATCCAGCTAATACTATTATTATTTTATAACCTGCATCAATCGCTTTGCATACAAGGCCGATATAATTTTGTGTTTTACCGGATTGCACATGACCAACGACCATCCCCCGGCGATCCCACATACCTTTCCGTAAGGGATCTTCCAGATTATTTAAAATAAGATCTGTAAGGGAATCCATTTTATCTACAATCTGTCGTGGATATCCAATGGTTTTAATCATGTAAGATAAATATCTCTTCCAAAAATTCCATGATATCTCTGCCTTGCGACCGTACAACCAAGGTTCGTGATTGGTTGGATCAGAAATAATGGTGGGGTTACCCATCCATATATTATAATTTATAAGAATTTCCCGGCAAATATTTTTAGCGTCAAGGACAATTCCCGGATATAATTGCAACATGCTTAAAATTTGAGCTTTTACAATAACTTCGATTTTATCTGCTTCAATCTTAATTTGCGGATCATTGTTTAGGATGTTGTATACATTTCCTTTTATAATTTCACTTACATTATTCATTAAACTTTTTCCTCCAATCCATCAATGAATGTTGCAATCAACTCTTCATGGTAGATAAATGGTTCGCTGGAAGAAAGGATCCCTATAATTCTTTTTTTACTCATTCCCTCATTCTTTAGACATTCATACATTGTCCGCATCATGTTTAATATTTCTTCTGATTTCACTCCTTCATAAGGTTGGGACATTTTTTCGGGATTCTCATTGGTTTCTGAAACTATCAAGGGAATTGGAACCGTTTCTTCTACAAGTTTTATTACTTTCCTTATATCCTCATTTGAAATATTCTTACTTTTTAATAATAAATCTATAAGAGGATATTTTCTGTTAATTTTAAAAAATATTTTACCGTGTCGTATTTTTTGCTCCCATACATAATGCCGTTCTTTCTTGGAAAAAGTACGGGCAATTTTTTTACCCCGGTGTCTGTATATACGGGTTGCCTCCAGACGTGCAAGTTTGGCAATTCGTTTTAGGTCAACAACAATTGCAGATGGAGGAGTGGCTTTTTCTTTTCTAACATCAATATCCCAATCCTTATCCTGCCTGTTATTTATATCAATTCTGATTCTTGCCAGCTTACTGTGTTCCTCCTTTTTATATCCGAGTCCCAGCCAGCTTCCAGCCACAATAAGACGTTTGTTCCTGTAAATATAGAAACCCTGTTGAGCATTCCATCCTTTTGTTCCGGAGGCAAGTGAAAATTCCTCCGCGGTAAGCTTGGAATGATGAGGTAAAATATATGGGGTTACCCTGACAAGCTCATTATCAATATATAATTCTTCCGTAGGACTAATAATTGTTGCAGGATGGGAAGATAAAAAAGGATCCCAAGATTCTACACAACGATCGTTAATCCAAATTTTCAAGGCATTCCTTCCTAAAAGAAAATCACAAAAAGTTAACGCAACATGCTTCTTAACATCTGATGCTTTCTCATAAAAGAACTTTTGCGGATTAAGATTCTGATCATTGTTTTCAGAAACTATTGAATCGATATTTTCCCATAAAACCACAGTCCCTGAAGACATTTCATTTAATCTTGTCAAATATTTTTCCATTATGATTGATTTACTTTTTAGTAAATTCCAACAATTTACTTTTGATATATAGTCTAAATCCCAACTCCTGACCGCAGATTCCAATGTTTGTTGTTTGGTGACAACTGTCAATTTGTTACACTGTGAAAAAGATGCTGTTTTCATGCCAAGACCAAACCGTCCCAAATCATCTTCTAAACGTTCTTCAAGCGGACTTTTACTTCCCAGACGCATGGCATTTATTAATTCTTCTTCCGACATGCCTTTTCCATCGTCGATTATAGCAATGCGTGAATTGGTATCATCCCAATAAAACTCAATCCAAATATTTCGTGCCCCGGCAGCAATACTATTATCAATAATGTCTGCAATGGCTGTGCTGATATCATATCCAAAAGCCCGCATGGATTGGATGAGTGCACTGGGATTTGGTGGAGCAATGTCATACTCACCATACTTGTTTTCTAATATACGCATTTTTTCCTCTCAATACATTTTTTTATTAAGAAGTACGCCTTTGTTTTTATTTAAAAGTATTTTTATATAGTATTGTATGTTAAAATAATTTTAATCTTTTGACTCCTTCATTTACAGATAATAAAAACTCATTTTATTACGTGTCAAGAAATCCTTTTCTTTCTTCTAAAGAATAACCTTACTTTTTCTTGAATCACTCTTATAATGTATTTTATTTTTTCAAATATTCCATTTTTTATTGTTATACGTTCAATATTTTGGTTGTCCATTTTTTGATTATTATAAAGGCGCCATAAATCCTTATATGCCTTAAAATAGTCAGGTTTTATATCCATCGCTTTTTTTAATGCATCTTTCTCCTCAGCGTGTAGTCCTACTTTTTTATAAGATTTGCTAAGCAAATGATATAAGAAAAAATTCTGTGGTTCTATCCTTATTGCTTTTTTTAATATCTCTATTGCTTTATCATATAGAGAGAAATTATTATAAATAGACCCTGCTCTTAAATATGCTTGAATGTTTTCCGGATTATTTATTATGGAATCTTTATATACTTTTAATGCTTTTTTAAATTCCAACTGTTTTATATAAATGTTTCCAAGACGATTATAGGCGCAAGGATAACTTCTATTGGTATAAATTGCTATTTTATAAAAATACTCAGCATTTCTATAATCTTTTAACTTCTCATAAATCCATCCAATCTAAAAATATGCATCCGTAAAATCCGGTTCAATATCAATTGCTCTGTTACAAAGTTCAATTACTTGATAGTAACATTTTGAATCTTCAAAAGCTCCTGCTAATTTATAATATAAATCAGCTCTATTTAATTTAATGGACACCCCTACTCCTGGATATATTTCTTCATAGTTATCGCTATAAACTTGGGTGTTAATATCAAATAAATTACCCTCATAATATTCGTTTGCATATTCATAATAATTTTCTATCTCATTATAAATATCACTTAATTCGAAATATGTAGGAATATGATTTGGTTTAATTTTTAATACATTTTTAAAAGCCTTTATTGCTTTATCATATAATAAGATATTTTTATAATATAAACCTAAATCATAATAAGATTTATAATTAAAATATTTTCTTAGCTTAAAAATTTTGTTATTTATAAGATACCCGTCTACAATACAATAATACTCTTCATTTAAATAATTCTTTTCTTTCTTTAACTTTTTAATTAATAATTTTACCTTCTCTTTACTATCCGTATGCTCGGGATTTATGATTAAAATTTTCTTAAAAAATTCAATTACTTTTTTGTATTCCTTAATTTTAAAATAATATATCCCTAAATTATGATATTTATTTATTAAATTGGAAATGATTTTACTTTCCTTTTAAAATATTTTTCATTATTTACATATGAATATACTCTTTTTATTTATATATAATTTTACTGCTAGTTTTGTCGAATATAATTAAAAGTCTTCTCGTTATTTAAAAGTCTATTTGTATTTCCTGATCTTACATATAATGATTTCGTATCTCTTTCTCTGACAAAAACAGTTTGGTAAGCTTTACCAATATTCACAATACAAACATTTTTATTTTTCACTTTTTAATATAAATAAGGTCTATTGTCTATTTATATTAATCCCTCAATCCATCAATACTCCATTGAAGACCTTCGCCTGGAATAATAGGATAATATTTTACTTTATGTTTTGCACCACACTTTGGGCACTCAATATAATCTCCCTTTTCATCATGTTTTTTCTGAATATCTCCAGATATTCCCCTATGTTCTGTTTTTGGGTCCATTTTTCCAGAAACAAAAAGAACAGCTCCGCAATTCGGATTTAGACATTTTTGAATCCGCTCATCAACTTCATTGTTATCTTTCATGATTTCACATCCTTTGCATAATTTAATAATTAATTAAATTAATATTTATTCCTCTTATCATCTGGCTTCTCTTCATCCTCTGCAACTTTAGGCAAACTTTCCCTATCTCTATATTCTTCATAATTAAATACATTATCAGTTACATCATCCTGACACATCAGTTCTGCCTGTTCCATTACTGTTTTGACAGCCCCAGGTTGCTTATCAGGAGGGTATTTATATTTTTTCAAAAGTCGTTTGATCTTTACCCTCATTTTAGCTCGTACCGATTCTCTTAAATTCCAATCGATACTCATGTTTTTCCTAATCGAAGAAGCAAGTTCACGGGCAATTTGTTTTAAAATATCATCTCCCATAATCTTAACTGCCGAATCATTTGTTCCCAATGCATCATAAAAAGCCAATTCATCCTCAGAAAGCCCCAAATCCTCTCCTCTTTTATAGGATTTATTCATTTCTTTAGCCAATTCAATTAATTCTAAAATGACCTGGGTGGTTTCGATGGTACGATTTTGATATTTTCTAATTGCGTTTTCTATCATTTCTGAAAATTTCCGGGACTGTATTAAATTTTTTCGGGAAATAATTTTCACCTTTCCCTTTAACAATCTTTTCAGCAATTCCACTGCCAAGTTCTTAAATTCTATTTTCTTAACCCCTTCCAGGAATTCATCTGAAAGTACGGCAAGGTTTGAACGCTTTAATCCCAATACTTCTAAAATATCCACCACTTCTTCCGAAATAATTGATTTGGAAATAAGCTGCTTTATCTGAGCATCTAATTGAGCTTTGGTCTTTTTCTTTCCAGTTTCGTCTATAATCATTTTAATGAGTCCGGATTTAATGGCTTTAAAAAAGCCTATCTCGACATTTAACGACCTGGCTTCTGCAGTAGTAGCACACAAAGCATATGCCTGGGATAATTCGGTAACATATTTTATAAAATCTTTTTTAGATTTTTCTCCTAACCCTAAAACAAAATTAATGGTTGCTACTATGGTTTGCATTTTCTCCGCAGCAGTGCCGGTTAAAAATTGGTCATGGTCAAATCCGTATAACAAATCCTTAATCAGATCATATTTTTCCAACATAATATCGACAGCCACCGATGCATCCACCCCGGTGGTATTCCGGTCACTGTCGGTATACCGGGCCAATGCATTTTTCAACTGATCAGCAATTCCGATATAATCTACGATTAATCCTCCCGGTTTGTCTTTAAAAACGCGATTTACCCGGGCAATTGCCTGCATTAAATTATGCCCCTTCATCGGTTTATCAATATATATTGTCTGCAATGAGGGAACATCAAAACCGGTCAGCCACATATCCCTTACAATAACTATTTTTAAGGGGTCATTTTCGTCTTTCATTCTTTTGGCAAGAAATTCCCTTCTTTTTTTATTGCCGATAAAAGGCTGCCATTCCAAAGGATCACTGGAGGCACCGGTAATGACAATTTTAATTAATCCCTTGTCATCATCATTGCTATGCCATCCCGGCCGTAGAGCAATAATTTCCTTATATAAATCAATCGCTATCCTCCGGGACATAGTAACAATCATGGATTTTCCAAATATGGCCTGTTGTTTTGTTTCATAATGTTTAACTATATCTTCTGCGATTAATTTAATGCGATCACTTGACCCCACAATCGCTTCCAAACGGGACCATTTATTTTTTAATTTTTCTTTTTGATAAACTTCCTGGCGTTCCGTTATTTCTTCATATTCTTTATCTAATTGTTTCTTTTCTTCTTCCGGCAAATCCAATTTAACGATTCGGCTTTCATAATATATTTTTACCGTGGTTTTATCTTCCACTGATCTGGTCATATCATAAATATCAATATAATCTCCAAATACTGCCGGGGTGTTTTTATCAGTTAACTCTATCGGCGTAGCGGTAAAACCGATATATGAAGCATTGGGCAATGCCTCCCGCATATATTTGGCATAACCATATTTGATTCCCGCTTCGTCATTTTTCTTAATTATTTTCGCTTCAAAACCATATTGCGACCGATGTGCTTCATCCGCTATCACAATGACATTTTTTCTTTCGGTAAGCACCGGCATATTATCTCCATTTTCTCCCGGAGTAAATTTATGAATCGTAGTAAAGATAATACCTCCTGATTCCCTTGATAATAATTCTCTTAAATTATTTCGACTGGTTGCCTGCTGTGGAATTTGTCTTAGCAAATCCTTAGATTTACTGAAAGTGGAAAATAATTGATTATCCAAATCATTTCGGTCGGTTACGACTACAATGGTAGGATTATCCAATCCAAGCACCAACTTCCCCGCATAGAAGACCATGGATAGACTTTTCCCTGAACCTTGAGTATGCCAAATAATCCCAATTTTATGCTCATCTTTTTCTTCAATCGCCCGTAATGTACTAAGAAAAGCTTTATTGGTTGCATGATATTGATGGTAACCGGCTAAAATCTTATTTAACTCACTACCATCACTTTGATAAAGAATAAAATGGCGGATAAGATCTAAAAATCTTCTTTTTTCCATCATTCCCTTAATTAATACTTCCAATTGAGGGCGGGATATTGACTCTGTCTGCTGGTCGTCTATTGTCCGCCAAAGCATAAATCTATCCTCATTGGAGGTTAAAGTGCCAACCCTTGCATTGACGCCGTCACTGGAGATTAAAAATGAATTATAAATAAATAAAGACGGTATATATTCCTTATAAGTCTGTAACTGGTTGTATCCCTCGGTAATTCCAACATTCTCTTCCGTGAAGCTTTTTAATTCAATAACTACTAAAGGAATACCATTAATAAAAATTACAATATCTGGCCGCTTTTCTACATTATTTTCCACGACGGTAAATTGATTTAAAGCCAGCCAATCATTATTATCCTCTTCCTCATAATCAAATAACCATACTTTATCGGTTTTAATACTTCCATCTTCTCGCTTATATTGCACATCAATTCCATCAGTAATCATTCGTTGAAAATTACGATTGTTTAATAATAAGCCTGGACTTTGGGGAATCTCTATTTTACGGAAAGCTTCGAGAAGTGCTTCTTCTGGAATATGAGGATTAATACATTTTAAGGCATCTTGCAATCTTTCCTTTAGTAATACATCACTATAGTCTTTCCTTTCCGGATATTCTCCTTCTGGAGAAATTTTCGGGGCAAAAATGATTTCATAACCCAATTCCTCCATCCATTCCAATGAGGCTTTTTCTAATTCATCTTCATTAAAACTGTACATAGAGCATCAACTCCTTTTTAATTATTTTATAGATATTATAAATTATTGATTTAATTCTTCTTTCCAATAATATCCAAAATTAAAAGAATTATAGGGATTGATATTATTCGAAGTTAAATATTTTTCTAAATTCTTTAGACAAGTTTCACAGATATTTTCAAAAAATCCCAAAGGATACACTAATTGCCATACATTTCCTTCATCTTCAGTAATCAAACCATGATAAGAAGGTTCTCTTTCTAAGGCGACTTCTTCCATACCATAGGCAAGATTTCTTAATTCATGTACAAGACTATTCCGATAAGTATAAAATAAATGAATATGTTTTAATGATAAAAGTTTTACTCCTTTAATGGGTTCAATATTTTCTTGCCCTCTTGGCCAATATTTTTTTACTCCTTTAAATTCTGGATCCTTTTCTAAACTAATTATCTCCCCTGGAGGCCATTGTCCATAAGCAGAAAAGGCAAATTCTCTTAGTTTTGAATATTCTGGTTCAGGAGTAAATTCTAATAACCTTACCAAATGAGGAAGGCTTATTCTATTACTATGTTTCCACTCAGAAAATATTTTTAAAAAAGAAACGAAACGTTCTCTATTTCCTTTTCTGGGGAATATGGCTTTAGACAGGGCATCAATTATTCCGATATAGAGAATTTTTTTAAATAATTCATCATTTGCCTTAAACTTAGTTTTCTTAATTATTTCATATTTATTTTGAAAGTATGAAATAAATCTTTCAATTTGTTTTTGAATTTCATTGTTTTCTTGCATATTATTCATTTCCTTCTTTATCATTAATTGGCACTCGAATTTCTCCTGACATAAGTTTAGGGAGAAGAGCATCTCGTAGGTTCGATAAACATTGATTCCCTTTGGAATTATTAAATATTATTCTTAATATTGGAAATACTAATTCATTGAATAAATTTAATGTTTTATCTGAAGGTAATAATATTCTTAATGTTTTGACTGATGTACTATTAATTCCAGGTTGTGCTGAATTTGTATTTAGATTTATGATATTTTTTGTCATAAATTTTTGATCTAAATAAAAATATAAGTAATTTTGCTTCATTAATGAATTTGATCTTAAAATAAACACATGTGAATTTACACAACATCTTTTAAAAGGAAAATTCTCCAAAAACATACTTTTTCTCCCTATTTTTGCACCATCTTTATATAAGAGTATATCCCCATTTTTAACAATACCTTTTTTCATATTGGAAAAATATGATTCCGGTATATATTTTGTTTTTGAAAAGTCATAATTACACAAACCATTTATGCTTTCAGCTCCTATACTTGGTATTCCTTTCTTAAATTTGCTTACTCCTCCTTTTGGTCTGTTTCCGGTTACAATTTCACTCAACAAATTTCCTAATTTTTCAAATCTCCATCCTTTTGGAATTAGACCCATCTCGCTATCCACCATTTCTCCACCACTGGATTTATAGGGCTCGCCATTTTCATTGGGAAATTCGAAATCAATAAACCAGTGTTTAAATATTACCTGGGCCATTTCTTCTAAGTTTTTATTGATTTGATTATTTAGTTCAATCTTATCGTCTAATATAGATAGAATTTTTACTATAACTTTTTGGTTATTTAGTTTTGGAAGATTTACTTTATATCGTTTTACTATATCTGTTTTTAAATTATTAAAAACGCTTCCAGTAGATAATCTCACTAATTTATCTCTTTCGTAAATAAACATATAGTACATAAACTCTTTAAGAACGCCTTTAAAATTATCGATTACAAGCCATCCGTCATGAACACATGCATCGATTTTCATTATTTTAGGTATTCCGGGAGTAGCACTATTTGATAAAATCAAAGTTCCTTTTTGAATGTACTTACTTTTCTCTTTTCCTTCTTTTTTTATAAACTCTTTTGTTTTACTTATGAATCTAGAATTTGAATATGTTGCATCTGCAATTTTTACCCAAGGAATACCTTTATCGCTGATATAATCATGTATTGGCCTTGGAGATGCCCCTCTCTTTACTATGCAAATATTTTGTATTTCAACTTCTTCCCACTCTTTAGAACTCATACCCAATCCCCTTCAAATTTTCTTTAATCTCTTCTTCTAACTTATAAGACTTTGCAAATTTCTCCGCTAGTTTAGATGTCAATCGCTCCATTTTATCTTCGAAAGGTTCTCCATCATCCTCGATATCTTCTATCCCTACATATCTACCTGGAGTAAGTATATATTCACGCTCTCTTACTTCATCTAATTTTGCAGATTTACAGAAACCTTTAATAACTTTATATTTCTCAGTTCCCTGTTCTCCCCGCCAGGAATGATAGGTACCGGCAATTTTCTGAATATCTTCATCACTGAAATTTCGATGTATCCTATCTTCCATATATCCAAGTTTACGAGCATCAATAAATAATATTTCTCCCTTTCTGTCCCGGTGGCCTCTTGCTGCTTTGTTTCTAGTAATAAACCAAAGACAGACCGGTATCTGGGCAGAATAGAATAATTGACTGGGTAAAGTGACCATTGCATCCACCAAATCAGCTTCGATAATATTTTTACGGATATTTGCTTCGGTGTTGGTATTGGTGGACATTGAGCCATTGGCAAGAACAAAACCGGCGGTTCCGCTTGGTGCAAGATGAAAAATCATATGTTCTATCCAGGCATAGTTAGCATTATTTACTGGAGGAATACCATATTTCCAGCGCATATCTTCAATTACTCTTTCTCCACCCCAATCATGGATATTAAAAGGAGGATTTGCCAGTATATAATCTGCTTTTAAACTTTTGTGCAAATCATTATGGAAAGAATCAGCATGATGCTCACCGATATCTCCGTCAATTCCCCGAATGGCCAGATTCATTCGACATAAACGCCAGGTGGTTGGATTGGATTCCTGACCAAAAACATGAATATCTCCAGCTACGCCCTGATGGACTTCCACAAATTTTTTACTCTGTACAAACATTCCTCCGGAACCACAGCAGGGATCATAAATCCTTCCCCGGTAAGGTTCCAGCATTTCCACTAGGATTTTAACTACTGATTGGGGAGTATAAAATTGTCCAGCTCCTTTACCTTCTGCTGATGCAAATTTAGCTAAAAAATATTCATAAACCCTTCCCAATACATCTTTAGCTTGTCCTTCCTTGTCTCCAATTTTAAATGAAAACAAATCGATTAATTCCCCCAGACGGATTTTATCTAATTCAGGACGGGCATAATTTTTGGGAAGTACTCCTTTCAAAGAACGATTATTTTTTTCAATGGCTACCATGGCATCATCAATAATTTGCCCTATGGTTGGAAGTTTTGCATTTTTCTTTATATTTTCCCAGCGTGATTCAGGGGGAACCCAAAAAATGTTTTCCGCCAGATATTCATCCGGATCTTCTTCGTCAGCTTCCGGATCATTTTTTAACTCATAATATTTATCTTCAAAGGCATCAGATATATATTTCAAAAATACCAAACCCAAAACAGTGTGCTTATACTCACCTGCGTCCATATTATTGCGCAGTTTATCCGCCATCTTCCATAATTTTTCTTCGAATCCAAGACTGGCACCATTTTTTTTAGAATTATTAGCCATATTGTAAGCCTCCTATTTCCATAACCGATTGTAAATAAATAATTTTTGTTCATTCCATCTTGTATGTGCTTTTTCTGTCGTTTCTTTTAATATCTTTTTTTCCTCACTGTAATGTTCTGCTATTTCTCTTTGTTTTTCCAAATCAAGCAGGGGAATCTCTATTTCTTTAATATCTACCGGATTGATATTCATAATCGTGCTTCCCCGCTGAAAACTCTTTATAAGGGTAGACCCCACCGGACTCTCCAAGAATATTTTTAAATAATCACCAAGTATATTTTCTTTTGGTCTAATTATTATAAGATTCGCCGAAGCAATCACCTTATGACTATTACTTTTAAAAACCGCTACCTTATTCATAGTTCCTCTACAACTTATTAACACATCGCCAAATTTCAATTCATATCTAAGAATTTTTCGGGCATCCTCAGAGATTGTAATCATATTTTTATAATTAATTTCTCCTTCTTTAATGTCAGAGATATTGAGAACCTTATACTCTCCAGGTTGGATATCCTTTTTTAATACTGATTTTCCTCTAAAAATCTCTGCTATCTCTTTAATTTTCACTTTTTGTACATTTGACCTTTTAAATGCTTGAATGATTTTATTATCTTCATTAAAAATCAATTCTACTCGCCAATCATTATGTTGCTTAAATTCTTCACTCTTCACTTCTTTTTTATTTTTAATAACAAATTTATTATCTTCCAACTCTAAATTGGCCAAATTGATTTTTTCGCATTTTTGTTTGGATATAGAAAGTAGATATGTTTTTATCCCACTATAAGGTCGAAAAGTTCCCTCCGGTAAGGAGTAAATAAAATTCACTTGAAAATTTTTATTAATCCATTTCCTGAGTCTGGATAGCGACCCCATTGAAAAAGTAAATTTTGCCGGAATTACCGTGCACAGGGATCCTTGATTGTTTAAATATTCTATTATATTTTCGACAGCTCTTCCTTCCATATCAGAAGAAATAAAATCATATGCAATATCTTCCGGGCTATTTTTATAGCCGAATGCAGGAATGGAAAAAATATAATCAAATTTATTATCCATTAAGAACTTTTTATATATGGAAACATATAAGGCTTTTACATTTTTATTATTGACAAAAGCAGTTTTAAATATTTCATTCATTAAAAAATTTTCTGTAGTTAAAGTGATTTCTTGCTTCTTGTATTTTCCTATTATGTTTTTTAAATCAGGAAGTATTTTTTCTGCTTCAGTAATTAATATTTTTTTTACCTGTTTTTGGCCTATCATTTCAAAAATAAAATTATTTAAATAGTGTGGGGAGAATAATGTACCAAAACGATCATTTTTTAAAGTTTCAAAAGTAAAATCTAAAATATTAAAATCTTCTCCCATATCAAACAACTGGGCGAAAAAATCCCTATCACTAGGAAAATATCCCAAATTTTCTGATTCGATATCATCCTTCATAATCTGAAAAAGATTTTCCGGGTCTTTTCTAATTTTTGTTAGAGATATCTGATTATTTTCTAAATATTTTTTAGTTCTTACTACGCGTAAAGCTTCCTTAATAATCTGCTCTTTATCGGCTATATCTCTTTGATAAAGATAATTCCAAAATATTTCAAACTTCTTATCCATTGCTCGTTATCACCATTTTCTATATTATTAATTTATTTTTATATAGTATAGCATAATTCTCTTAGTATGTCAATACTAAAAATCTTTTTCTACAATACTATTTTTCTATAATTCTATTTTTCTATAATTCTACAATACTGCTCTAATAAAATTAGATAATAATCTTTTATTAACTGATAGTAATTATTATCCATTGTTCTTCCCATTCCTTCCATTCGAGTTTGGTAAGCTCCGGTAGTTGAAGGAGTCCTTTTGGTTCTTCGAATCTTCCCAGTTCTTCACTTAGGGCGATTATTTTCCGGGCGAGGGGTTCGCTTATTTGCAAGATGGTGGTAAGTTCTTCCAGGGATGCGGAGTTGATATTTATTATTTTATTTTCTAATTTTGCGGAATTAGAAGAAGTTGACAGGAATTCTACTTTGGCTATTTCATA
>SDBT01006340.1_pt1 | contig 19648 bp, 20 predicted proteins | sample 2277101 | NCBI WGS metagenome assembly SDBT01 (sample SAMN10404973, study PRJNA504765) | marine sediment metagenome | isolation source: marine sediment core GS10_PC15, 103 cmbsf | place: Arctic Ocean: Southern Knipovich Ridge | collected 2010 | reverse complement strand
GCATTTGCAGGGGCCATGCACAAACATACTTCAACCCTGGAAGCTGCAAAAATAGCTGAAGATGCAAAGGCAAAACACCTGGTCCTGACCCATCACATACCTTCACTAACACCCATAGCTTCATTAGAAAAAAGCTATATAGCCGGGATGTCCAGGATCTATTCAGGAAAGGTCACTATGGGCAGGGATCTTATGATGATCTCATGAGGTAGGATCTACCCATCATGCCTCAATGTGCTTCACTGGAGGCGGTCTAATTAGTATTCCTTGTATTTAAGTAATACTCAATATACAATAATACATTGAAAGTCTGCAATAAATATTTATAATAAGCTTAATATCGACTTTATCGATGCATATGATTATGCATATATTAGAATGAATGATTCTTCAATGATCTATTCCTATGACAGGCATTTTGATATATTGAATAAGTCATTCGGAGATATTGAAAGACTCATCCCATAGCATTTACATAACTTTATTTAAGCTGCAAACATAAAAGTTTCTTTTGCCTACCAGGGAAATTATCAGGCCATCAAAATGATCCGCACCCCTGAAATTAGTTTTTTTAAATAGTACTGTATAGCAAAGCCTGGAGAAATTATTTTCCATTGTCAAATGGTTAAAAATGCCAGCCTTCTGGTATTCTTCCAGCTGATCAAGCAAACTATCCTTAACATCATTATTATGCAGTAAAAATTCAAGGTAAAGATCCTCATTTTCTTCCATAATATCTATATCTATAATAATAAATGTTTCCTTTTTTAAAATATCTTTCTTGTTTGTATTTGATAGGCTTTGCCCGATCTCAATACAGTTAAAAGGTTTTAGGTCCAGAGGCATTATGCTGGTCTCTTTTAAATTGCTGAGATTTAAATGGGATATTAAAGTAAAAAATGTAAAAACCTCATTTTTGGCAAAAATCTCTCCTGTATTATTGATTTTAGTGGTTGGAATAAAATAATTTCCACGGTAGTCTTTACTGTGGACCACTCCGGTCCTTTGATAACATATATACGGGGAGGAAAAATTATTACTATCGGTCAAGGAAGAGCTTTTTTCATACTTACCGTCAATAACAAAGTGTAATGAATCATCATATCCTCTCTGGACCGTCAGCAGCTTATAATACTTATTTTTCTTTTTCAGGATTATTATGTCCAGGGGATACTTTTCTAAACCGGTCAAATAGAAGCTATCTTCCTTGATATCGTTCTTTTTTAAAAAAGCGCGGTATTCTGATAATTCTTCCTGCTTTGAAAAATAAAAGATACCGCTATCTTCTATTTCTTTTATTAATAAGGAAATATTTTCAAAATCAGCAAAAGTATGGTGATATTCCAGCCCGGGTAAAGACTCGCTGAACTGCTCTTTCTCCTTTTTATTATATGGTCCAAACCATAAGACTTTATGTTCCGGAGCATTCTTTATTACCTCCAGTATTTGTTCTGCTTTAATTTTTTCAAACGGGAGTTCCCCGATTATATATACTTTCAACCTGAATTTAATTATGTTTATAAAATATAGTCATTAGTATTAAAAACTGTAAGATACAAAGAAATAGTACCATATTTAACAGGGCAAGCAATATGCAAGAATTATATTCCAGGTAATATTACAACTGTTGATAATGCATATACACTCAAATGGGTCCATATTATAAAATCTAAAATAATAAGAAAAAGAGTATATTCAATTTCATAAATTTAAGAAGGCAGCAAATGACATTGACTAGAGAGATAAAAGAATTTGCTCTGGATTTAGGGAACAAAAAAGTGGGCATTATAGCCGCTAAAAATTTCCCAGGATATATCAATAAAGTAAAATCAAGAGGTAAAATATATGATTTTCTTTGGGAAAGCCCCACCAGCCCGCTAATGGGTGCTAAACCCGGAGAAATTATGCCTTTTGCAAAATCTATAATAATTTTGGTCTGGGATTATGCTCAAAAAGGTTTTCCAGAATCACTTACCGATAAAATTGGAAGAATGTATCAGACCAGATGTTATAATTCACCTGCTCACCGCATTAATGGAACGAGACTTCAATTAATGAAAGACTTTTTGGTAAAGAAAGGGTGTGAGGTCAATTCAAATATTAATATTCCTGCCCGCTGGGCAGCTGCAAAAGCTGTGTAGCTACTTTTGGGAAAAACACTTTTTCATATTCGGATGGGATAAGATCATTTATTCTTCTTCATGCGATCGTGATAGACAGAGAATTAGAATATGATGATCCAACAATGGAATGTAAATGTCCGGAGGGTGTAGTGCCTGTATGAATAATATTTTAATGCACAAAGGTTTTTTATCTTATTTATTTTCTGTAATGTACTCATTTAGCACTTTTAAAGTTTCTTTAACCTGTTCTGATAATCCGGATTTAATGAATGGCTCTGAAAGCTGCATAAGTCCTTCCAATTTAACTTCAACACGATAGATAACTCTGGTCCCTTTTGGGATTGATACAAATTCATTACTAATCGTTGCAATTACATTTCCAAAAGTAATATCACCTATAACAAATTTTGGCCTGTCAAAACGTTCATAGACAATATCATTTTCAATTACTCTTCCTTTGAATTTTCCTTTGGCAAATCCTTTTGAACCAGGCCTAATGGGTTTTTTGTCATATAATCCTGCTTCCTCTATAAATGGATGCCACTTAGGAAATTCTGTATGGTCTGCTAATAAATCGAAGACTTCTTCTGGAGATGCTTCTATTTCAATTTGATGTTCAACTTTTATCACTTTTAACTCCTAATATTAATAAGTCTTAGCTTTTAATCCCCGAGCCTTGAATGCAATGAAAAGGAATTGAAGTATCATACACTGATCCATACAATTTTTATACCTGAACTGAGTTTTTAAGCCAAATCCTTTATTATGATATTTTTATTTTGAAGATAACTAAAAACTGATTCTTCGATTTCTGCTATCTCCAGGAACAACTCACTAGCTTTATTTATCCAGTCTTCTAAATCAGGGACATTTTCTGCATCTTCGAACATCAATCCTATTTTTGTAAAAAGCTTTTCCGAGTCATCTACTCCCCCTGCAACTTTTATCAAATCCTTATTTCCGGTTATCTTTGCTGCCTCATTTAAAAACCTGGAATATATATCTAAAACTACCTCCACCAATGCCACCGATTTCTATAAACACATAGAGAGTAAAAAGATTTAATCTAAATTCTCTCTCATCAAACAGGTCTTTCCATTTTCTAATTTCATCAGCTGTCCGCCCGATTCCTTTTATGCCAAGATTACTGATTGGGAGATTTAGCATAGCTTCCATATTTTACTTCATTGCTGAATAGATCTCATCTCCTCCTGGATTCATAAAATTCTTAAAATCAAGATCAAGATAGTTATTTTTAGGAGAAAAGAGTCTATAATTGGAATTTCTGGTTTCCGGCACTCATTGATCCCGGTCCATCTTTCTTATAACTTCCTTTACCGGTGTCCCTGTTTCTGGCTGTTTTAATGTAAAGGCAATCTGCTCTTTAAATAAATTTGCCGCTTTTCATTTTCTCTGGACCAGTTTTTGGGGGGAAGGTCAACCCTTTCCAGAACAAGAATCCAGCTATACTTTCATATTTAATTTCTTGAATACATTATTTGTCTGTTTATTTTCAGGCACAACAATCTTTAAATAAACTTATAGTTATTTTTTTCCCATTAAAACTTAGTTTTTAAGAACTTGAGTCCTTCGATTGCAATAGCATCTAATGATGGAGCTAGTGGTCGCCATATCATTGTTTGAGCTCCAACTTCACCCATATCAAAACTTTCTATAACACCATATCCTTTATACTCGATTTGTTCCATAGCTTTAACCACTTCTTCCCATGGTATATGTCCGCTTCCCGGAATACCTCTGTCATTACAGCACGTATGAAAATGGATTAGATGTTTACCGGATAATTTAATGGCTTCCCCAATAGTTTTCTCTTCAATATTCATGTGAAACGTATCTAACATCATTTTGATATATGGATTATCTACTTCTTCACAGATCCTAAAAGCTTGTTCTGCAATATTGACCATATCTGTTTCAAATCTGTTCAATGGTTCAATGGCAAGATACATTTCCTTTTTTGAAGCTATTTCTCCAATACTTTTTAAAGATTCTACTGACCTTTTTCTCTCAGCTTCCCTATCCTCTGGTTTCAGATGTCTCCTTTTCCCTAACTCAGAGTAAAGAGGACCACAGATTATTTCAGCCCCTAGCTCTTTTGACCAATCGATATATTCTTTCATAAATTGAATACCATCTTCTCTTATTTTGCTATCAGGATGAGAAATATCGGTTTCTGCAGAAAAAGCAGCGCTTATTGTGACTTTCAAATTATATTGTTCAATCTCCTTTCTTAGTACATCTGGTCTGATTTTTTTATATTGATCTACTGGTGTCAATTCAATAACTTCAAATCCAAAATTTGCCACTTTTTTTATTAAATACATTTCACTAGCCGAAAACGGTAGGCACCATACTAATGTATTCACTCCAAATTTCATTTAAAACCTCCTTATTTATAATATCCCATGTTCTTTTAATAATTTCTTCACAAAATTTTTAGACTCTTCTACTATCTCCCAGGCTTTTGGCCAAAAACAAAGGTCGATTGTCCACCATGGACCTTCATAACCTGAATCCGTTATTGCCTCAATAGTCTTATGAAAATCTATTACTCCAGAACCAAATGGAGCATGAGTGCTGGTACAGTTATCATGTAATGTATTATCTGAATCGATTAAATGAACATACCCTATCTTTTCTTTTAATAATTGTGCAAGCTCAACAACACCTTCACTAAGTATATCTAATGGCTCTTCTTGTCTTGCACCAACTACAGAGCTCATGTGCGCATGGCAAGTATCAAACATTACTTTAAAATTTTCATTATTGATCTCTTTAACCAGCTTTACTACTTCATGTGGTTTATTAAACATAAACCCAGGCTCAAATTCCCAGACTAGTAAAACATCTTCTTTTTTTGCATTTTCAGAGCATTCCTGCCATGTTTCAACAATACGGTTCCACGCATCTTCATACTTGACACCTTCAGGCAATGGAGGTTCATCAACTGTATCTACCCTCATGCTCTGTATTTCACAATCAACACAAAAATATAGATTTCTTTCAAATATTTTTTTATATAATTCTATTTCGGATCTATCATTATATAATATAGAGTGGTTTTCAAATTCTCCTCCATAATTTGATATTTCAAGGTCCATCTGGCTAATATCCTTCAGTAGTTTTTTCCTATCTGCTTTGGTTGGATAGTCATCTGGATGACAATACGGCTTTGCCCCAAATAATTCAATTCCTTGAAAATTAAGTTCTTGAAGTTTAGATAATACTTTTTTCAGAGGGATAGGATTACTCTTATATACTCCAATTGCAAATGCTGAAGTACCAATTGATATTTTTCCTTTCATATTTGCACCTTTCTTTTACTTGTAGCTCTAATAAAACAGACAAGTCTTTAAATATATAGTAATTTATTATCGATTTGTCTTTTTCTTATTTAACTGCCAATTCCCTCTTCCAGCATTTCTCTGAGAAACTTATTCATCTTTACCGGATCAGAGTTATAAAAGATCTCTTCCATATCAAATTTACCGATCTTTTCAGACATTTTGTAGAAAAACCTGATATTATCAATACTTTCTCTTACGATCTTTGAAGGATCTTCCCTATATGGGAAAAGATCAAGACCATGCCACTTACTGTAATTATTTTTATAAAGCCAGTAGGTAAATTCCAGAGTCTGCCAGAAATTTACACTTCCCACAATAATATCGTCATCAAAAAGTGAATGATTGTCATTCCAGTGAGTATGAAAAAGTTTTCCATATCTCTGGATCAATGCTAGAGACTCAGAAATATTTTCTTTCATTATTAGAGCATGGCCAATATCAATATTAACCCCAAAATTTTCACGGTTTATTTCGTTTACAATAGTCATTACTTCTCCAACTCTACCTAGAAAAATATGTGTCCTGGGTTCGAATTGCTTATATTCTATTGCAAATTTCTGATCCGGGCAGTAATCACAAAGCTCTATTAGTGATTCTACCATCCAATCTAACCTTCTATTGTAATCAACCTGGAAGAAGTAGTCATAGCCATCCTGTGCGGGCCAATAAACCATTACTTCAGGCTCAAACTCTCTGGAAATATCTACGGTTCTTTTTGCCAGATCCATAGAAGATTTTCTGATCTTTGGGTCAGGATTTGAAAAGGCCCCATATTTCCATTCAGGATTAACCCATAAATGTGGGCAAAACTGGACTACCTTCAGACCTGTTTCGGCAAGTGTTTTTCGTATATCATCAATATTACTTTCATTTATCTCAGTAGGATAATGGATCTCAATTCCTTCAACACCTTCAATTTCTGATATATTTTTTATCCGCTCGATCATATCTGTTTGTTCCCTGTAACCTTCTCTGACAAAACGGTCCGCCACACTGCCCATATACCATACGCCAACTGATACTTTTATTTCCATAATTCCTTCCTTAAAAGATAATTAAAAAATATATCAAATAAATACTTAAGATTAATGCCCTTAAAAACATTTTTTTCAATTAATTTTGCTTTTCGTTAATTTACCTTTTGCTTTTATAAAAACCTCTATCTCTTTACAATGAGGTAGCACAGGTATGACTCCTTTTTTTGTAGATGTTATTGCCGCAGCTACGCTTGCAAATTCAATTGAATCAATGATATTTTCTTCTTTTTGTAATAACTCATCGATCCCGATAGTAGCAATCTTAAAAAGTATTCCGGAAACAAAACTATCTCCACACCCAGTAGCGTCCACAGTCTTTACCTTATAGGCATTAATCCTTCCTGAAAATCTACCTGTATTATAAAAACATCCATTTTCCCCCATAGTGACAAAACAAATTTTGGGCCCCATACCTATAATCATTTCTGATCCCTTTTTAAGGTCAGAGGTATCAGATATTAATTCCAATTCCTCATTGCTTACTTTTATAATATCAGCCAGTGGGATGGCTTTACTAATAACTTTTTTTGCTTCATCTTCAGACGACCATAATATCGGCCTGTAGTTTGGATCATAAGATATGATAGCCCCAGCTTTTTTCGCTGTTTTCACTGCTATATATGTAGAAGTTTTACTTGGTTCGCTTATCAAGGTAATTGAACCAAAATGGAATATTCTAGCACTATTCAGAAAATCTTTATTCATAGTTTTAAAATCCAGATTCATATCTGCTCCGGGATTTCTGTAGAACTGAAATTCTCTTGTATTAGGTGTAGGTAGAGACATAAAAGCAAGAGTAGTCCTTGCTTTACTGTCATACTGTATCTGTGATATATCTACCTTATTATTTTCCATCACAGAAGCCAGATATCTTCCAAACCTATCATTTCCCACTCTACCCAGAAAAGCTGAGTTTAGACCCAATTTTGAGATAGCCACTGCAACATTTGCCGGTGCTCCTCCAGGTACCCTTCTAAACTCTTCTACATCTTCAAACCTAACACCTGATTGTATGGGTAAAAAATCTATCAACAATTCTCCGACACATATAACATCAATATTTTTTTCTTTTTTCACCGGCTGCCCTTATAAATGATAATTGTTCATTCCATAACTTATGTAGTAGTTCTTTTTCGTCAAATTCCAGATGTCTAAAACTAACTATTTCATCCTTATTGATCTGTGATATTATCTTGCTTCCTTCTAGAAGACCTATGGGGACATAATCGTATTCCAATAGTTGTTTAAAATCCATAGCCATTCCAAAATAGGTATATCCCCCAAGACCATCAAGGACCTCTCCTGGTTTAAGCATTTTTTTTGCCTTACCGATAACAGTGGTCACAAAGGAATCTTTGACCACCAGAGAAGGTTTTTTATCCAGTACTATATTGTAGATCGAAAGAGGAGATTCAATATTTCCAAGATGATAGGGCTTATATAAGACATAATATGGTCCACTTCCCATCTTTAAATAGTTTAGTTCCTCAAGTATCGATTCTTGGGAGGAAGTGAAGATAACAAATACTCCTGGAGCCACATCTCCTATTGCAAAGTCAATAGCAGGTGTATTATTTAATAATCCCCCATCCTTGATGGGGCAAAGTTTCCGGGTAAGGTCCTTCAAACCTATCTGAGGTCCATGCATGCCTGGTTTATCTATTGCAAATCCTGTAGCATTGGAAAGAATTGCCATTTCCAGCATTGTTTTTGTGCCATCTACAAATGAAGCAATACTTCGAGCACTAACTCCAGTTTTATTTTCAATATCAATAAAATTATCAGGATTGCTGAAAATACTCATCGGATTGTTTTTACCTTTCCCTGCAGAAATTATATCCAGCCCCAATCTTTCACAGTATTCTACGAGTTCCAAGGTAGCAGCTGGTTCGTCTCCAGCCCCTACACTATAGATCACTCCTGACTTATATGCTGATTCTTTAAATATTATTCCAAGGGTGACTTCAGAAGCTGCATTAAGGTTTATTACACTTTTTTTCCGTAAAAGGCATTCATAAATTATTCTGGTGGCAAGTCCTGTATTTATCTCAGACACTATTATGACATCAGAAAGATTATCTTTAAGAAAAATATCGAGGCTATCCGTAAAATATTTTATATCAGAAGGAATTTTCTGGGGGATAGATTTTTCAGAATATTTAAATAGTCTTTTAAGTTTTGCTTTTTTAAATACTTTCTCTGCTTCAGTCGTGCTTGGGTTAAAAAATCGATCTATATTTATAGAAGGGATCCTGTTCAACTGTTCTAATAATGTTGAGGTCTTTTGGCCAGTATCTGTTTCCAGGCTTCCAGCTACCGATACATTGATTTTTCGATTATTGATAATTTTATTTCTCACTCGTGTCTATATTAGAGATTTTGTTCCACAGTTTTTGCGATTTTTTTCCCAGAAAGACCGTATTTCTCAAAAAGTTCTTCAGGTAATCCTGATTCACAAAAACAATCTTTGATTCCGATCCTCTTTACAAAAACATCTGTTGTTCCTTCCAAGACTTCCAATACTGCACTACCCAGACCACCTATGATACTGTGTTCCTCACAGGTAAATATTTTTTTAGTCTCTTCTGCACATTTTATTATCAATTTATCATCAATAGGTTTTATCGATGCCATATTGATTACTCTTGATTCTATACCTATTTCTTTTAAGATCTCTCGGGCTTTCAACATCTCGAAGACCATCATTCCACACCCTATCAAGGTAATATCTTTTCCATCTTTTAGAGTTTTACCTTTTCCGATTTTAAAAGATCCTTCCTTGCTGATCACAGGTACTTCTTCCCTACCAAGTCTTATATAGAAAGGTCCGAAAAAATTTATACATTTTTTTATTACCTCCCTGGTCTCTACTGCATCGCTGGGGACTATGACTTTCATCCCTGGAATAACTCTTGCTAGAGCGATGTCTTCAATAGACTGGTGAGAAGACCCATCTTTGCCAATTGATATTCCGCTATGGGTAGCGACTATCTTAACATTGCACTCTGAATGTACTAATGTATTCCTTATCTGGTCATATGCCCTTCCCAGTGCGAAAACTGCCAGTGTTGAAATGATCACTGTCTTGCCAGTCTTCGAAAGCCCTGATGCAACTCCCACCATGTTTTGTTCCGCAATGCCAGCATTAAAGAATCTTTCTGGAAAATTACCGGCAAAATCACATGTCTTTGTCGACATTGAAAGATCAGCATCCATCACAAAAAGATTCTTATTTTCTCTACCCATTTCTACAAGTGTTTTACCATAAGCATCTCTCGTAGATATTTTCTTATCTGCTCTAATCATTCTTAATATTTCCAAACTATATTTTTATCTAAGATAGTGTTTTTCCAATTCCTTTATAGCGAGGATGCAATCTTTTTTACCGCAAGGTTTTGAGTGATATTTATTATTATTTTCAAGAAATGATATCCCTTTGCCTTTAATAGTGTTTGCTATTATTACAATTCTTTTTCCCCTGCTATTTTGTAAGCTATTTGCTATTTTTTCCATATTGTGCCCATCTATTTCCATAGTCGTCCAGCCAAAGCTCTGCCATTTTTCCCTAAAAGGTTCAAGTTTTAATACATCTTCGGTTTTACCGTCTATCTGATAACCGTTCCTGTCTATAATTACCGTGATATTATTAAGCTCATAATGAGAAGCAAACATTGCAGCCTCCCATACCTGTCCTTCATCACATTCTCCATCTCCCATCAAACAGAATATTTGTCCCTTATGGCCATCATATTTATATCCAAGAGCCATCCCTGCTGAGGCTGACAGTCCCTGTCCAAGGGACCCAGTTGATATTTCTATACCAGGTAACTTTTTACTATCCGGGTGCCCTTGTAGTCTGGAATCTATTTTCCGTAGGGTAGAAAGTTCTTTCTCGGGAAAATATCCGCTCATTGCGAGAGTGACATAGAATGCTGGAGCACCATGACCTTTGGACAATATAAAACGGTCCCTTCCACTCCATGAAGGTTGTTTTGAATCATATTCCAGGACATTAAAATAAAGGGCTATGAGTATATCTATACAAGAAAGCGATCCTGCTAGATGCCCTCCCTGGCAATCGGTCGTCATTTTTAGTATTTTCTGCCTTGCACGAATAGCTTTCCGCTCTAAATCAGATATTTTCACATTTTTCTTTATCATATTCAAAAAGACCTGGAAAATATTTGTTCTATGATCTCCCCATTATTTTTGGATCATAATAAGCATATCTAAAACATTTTTAAGCTCTTCTATTTAATAAATATTCAAGTTATTTTTCAATTTAATTATATTAGGCCCACCACATCTCACCAGGCTTTTCATAAAGTAATACACCTTTTAAGAATTCCACAGCTTTTTTAAATCCTTCCTCGGCAGACATCAGGGGATCTTCATGTTCAATACTTATTACACCATCATAACCTATCATCTGTAGAGCAGATACAAAATCATTCCAGAAATCTGAGCTGTGGCCATATCCTACAGTTCTAAATGTCCACGCTCTCCTGGGTACATCGGAGTAGTGTTTCCAATCATTTACTCCTCTGAACTTGACTACGTGTTCATCAACTGCACTGTCTTTTGCATGAACATGTACAATAGCATCTTTAAGGGATTTTATTGCCAGTACTGGATCTATCCCCTGCCAGAAAAGGTGGCTGGGATCAAAGTTACAGGATATCTCTTCACCAGCTTCCTTACGGAGTTTAAGAAGAAGTTCCGGATTATATATCATGTCACCAGGGTGCATTTCAAAGCCGAATTTAACGCCTACTTTTTTTAATTTTGAAGCCATGTTTTTCCAGAAGGGTATGAGTTTTTCTTCCCACTGCCATTTGACAGCATCGCTGAAATAAGCAGGCCATGGACAAGTCACCCAATTAGGATACCTGGCATCCTCACCTGCACCGGGGCAGCCTGCAAAACCGTTTACTACTTTTACTCCCAACTGGGGAGCCAGTTCAGCAGCAGCTTCGATATCTCCACTATGTTCTGCGGAAACAGATGGATCAGGATGAATGGGATTACCATGAACAGAAAGAGCACTTATTTCCAGGTTATACTTTTCAACGATATCTTTTAATTTCTTTACCTTTGATTTATCTTTTAATAATTCCTGGGGATTCAAGTGATTTTTTCCGACAAATCCTCCTGCACCTATTTCTATAGCGCTAACACCAGCTTCTTTTATAGACTTACATGCATCTTCTATGGATCTGTCTCCATACAGTGCTGAAAATACTCCAATTTTCATAATAAACTTCTTTCTAATTTATAATTAATAATTATAAATTGCCTATTTCTCAAACATTCTCTTGATAATCTTAAATCCTTATGAAGCAGTATCAATCGCTTTTTTCAGTAGCTTTTCCTTTTTTGCAATCTGTAAAAAAATTATAAAAAAGAATATATTCAAATTCTATACTATGGTCTTTTCTGAATCTCTATCGAATAAATGCGCTCTGCTAAAATCAAGATTCACATAAACAATATCTCCGGTCCTGTATATAGTCTTTGTTGAAGTTATCGCTCTTAAAAATACTCCCTGCGAATCAACTACATCAAGATTCAGTATATTCTCAGCCCCCATGCTCTGGCTGAAATGGACTTCCGCTTTAAATGAATTTACTTTCTGTTTTTCACCAGAGATTGTCACATCTTCTGGCCGTATTCCTAATAGGACCTTTTCCCCTGAGTACTTTGCTGTTTTTTTACACTGCTCTTTGGAAAGATTACATATTAGCTTGCTTGCACCAATTTTTAGCTTCTCACCCTCGATTATTCCGTTAAATATGTTTATCAACGGACTTCCTACAAATTTAGCCACAAAAACATCTGCAGGTTTATTATATATTTCTTTAGGCACACCTACCTGCAGAATTTTACCTTCATTTAAGACTCCTACCCTGTCAGCCATTGTCATAGCCTCTATCTGGTCATGAGTAACATAAAGAAACGTCTGACCCAGTTCCAAATGTATCCTTGCAAGCTCGACTCTCATCTCTTCTCTCAGTTTTGAATCAAGATTTGACAGGGGTTCATCCATTAAAAACACATTAGGGTTTCTTACTATTGCCCTCCCTATTGAAACACGCTGCATCTCACCGCCACTGAGGTTTACTGTTGACCTGTCAAGAAGATGCTGGATACGTAAGACTTCTGCAACTTCATTGATCTTTTTTTCTCTTTCTTTCTTGGGTACCCTCCTGACTCTTGATTTCAGGGGAAACTCAAGATTTTGCTTTACTGTGTAATTGGGATATAAAGTATAATATTGAAAAACAAATGCAACATCCCTTACAGCAGGTTCAAGTAAGTTTATATTATTGTCCTCAAAAAATATATCTCCGTTGTCTTGCTTTTCCAGACCGGCAACCAATCTCAAAGTAGTTGTTTTCCCTGCACCGGTAGGTCCTAAAAGAATAAAAAATTCCTTGTCTTTTATTTCCAGGTTTATATTATTTATTGCGGTAATGCCACCGAATTTTTTGGTTATTGAACTTAATTTTATACTAGCCATTTATTCTCCTAAACTCATATATTACAATATTGAATCTTCAGTGGTCTTATCAAAAAGTGAGATTCTATCCATATCGAAACCTATATAAACTGTATCTCCAATATTTGGTTCTACAGATGGCAGGGTTCTTACTCTCAAAGGTTCTGAGTCTCCCAGATATATATCAATGATATTATATGAACCTGTATACTCACTAATAAAAACTTCAGTTTTTATAAAAGAGGATTTGGATTCAAGGCTGAGAAATATATCTTCAGGTCTTACACCTAATACCAGATCCTTATCCAAATAATCCTTGTCTAAGATTTTATCTTCTAGCTTCCTGTTTACCTGTATGTTCTGCTTTACTGAATCTATAAAAAGAGATACTTCCCCATTCTTTTTAATTGCCTTACAATTTATAAGATTCATGCCTGGACTACCAAAAAAATTTGCTACAAATAAGTTTTTAGGAGTATTATATATTTCATTCGGTGTTCCGACCTGCTGCATAATACCAAGCTTCATAACAGCAATCCGGTCTCCCATCGACATCGCTTCTATCTGATCGTGGGTCACATAAACTGTTGTCGCTTCTATATCGACATGAAGCCTTTTTAGCTCAACCCTCATCTCTTCCCTGAACTTGGCATCCAGCGTACCTATCGGTTCATCAAGTAAAAATGCCTTTGGTCTCCTGATAATGGCTCTCCCCAAAGCAACTCTCTGCATATCACCACCTGATAATTCCCTGGGTTTCCTTTTCAGAATATTGCCGATCTGTAAGATCTTCACAACTTTCTCAACTTCCTCCTTGATTGTTTTCTTATTGATCCGCTGTGTGAGCAGAGGAAAAGCAATATTATCATAAACAGTCATATGGGGATAAAGTGCATACAATTGAAATACAAAAGCTATGTCTCTTTCCGAAGCTCTCTTTATAGTAACATCTTCCCCATTCAGATATATTCTACCTCCATCAGGTACTTCTAGTCCTGATATACATCTGAGTGTTGTAGTCTTACCACAACCTGAAGGGCCCAACAGCACAAGAAATTCCTTATCCTTAATCGTAAGATTAAGATTATTAACTGCAACAAGATTTCCAAACCGCTTTATCATATCTTTTAAAACAATTTCAGCCATAATCCCTATTCTCCGTTCAACTATTATTAATCATTAATAAGTATATCTTTTTATTTAAGTATCAAACCATAATTTCCCGGGTTTTTTGTAAAGCAATACTGATCTCAAAAAATCCACAGACTTTACTAATCCTTCACCGACTTCAATTAGTGGATCCTCGTGTTCTATGCTGATCACTCCATTAAAACCTACGGTGCTGAGGGCTGAGACATAATCATTCCAGAATTGGTAATCATGCCCATACCCGACTGTCCTGAAACTCCATGCTCTATCTTTTACTTCAGTATATGGCTTCCAATCATTGACTCCTCTGAAATCAGCTAATGCTTTATCAACCTGGCTGTCCTTAGCATGTGAATGTACGATTGCACTGCCCAGTCTTTTAACAGCAATAATAGGATCAATACCCTGCCAGAATAAGTGACTGGGATCAAAATTACACGAGACTTCCTCTGAATCAAGTTTTTCCCTTAACATAAGTAGGGCTTCGGGATTATAAATAGCATCCCCTGGATGCATTTCAAAACCAAATTTTACTCCCAATTTTTTTGCAGCTTTAACCTTCTCTTCCCAGAAAGGGATTATCTTTTTATCCCACTGCCACTTGATCCCATCATTAAAGTAGGCAGGCCATGGACAGATGATCCAGTTTGGATATTTAGCATCTTCTCCTGCACCCGGGCAACCTGCGAATAGATTTACTACCTTTATGTCTAAGGCATGTGCAAGTTCAAGTGCCTCATCTATATCTTGAGAGTGCTCATCTGCAATTTTTTTATCAGGGTGCAATGGATTACCCCAGCAAGACAAGGAGCTTATCTCAAGATCATATTTTTCAGCAGTCTTAACAAATTCTTCCCTCTTATCCTTGTCTTTTACAAACTCACCGGGATTACAATGCCTTTTTAATCCGAAACCTCCAGCAGATGCCTCGATTGCATCAAGTCCAAGTTCCCTGGATGTCTTGCAAGCATACTCCCAATTATTTTCCGGAAATGCTACTCCAGCCTGTATGCCGATCTTCATACCATTATCCTTTCTAAATTAGAATATTATTTATTTTGGAAGATGCGATGATATAAAATAACCTGCAAGTCCTGTTAAAAGTATCGAGAAACCAAATGTATAACCCATCATAAAGAAAGGCTGGATCATGCTTGCAATACCAAGTAGCATGATTATAATGAAAAATGGATCCAAATATTTTTTACTGAATTTTTTCATTCCCCAAAATGCAAGACCGACTATTACATAAAACCCTAAAGCTGCTAATACCTTAAACATATATCCCCCCCTATTTCCTTATTGCTCCAAAAGTAATGCCCCTGACAAGGTGCTTTCGTAAAAGAATGGTTAAGATCATGACCGGGATTATAAACAATAATCCGCCTGCAGACACTGCGCCCCAATCCATTCCCAGCGTACCCCACTGGAAGGGCAGATATGCCGGGACGGTCTGCGCCACCCTGTTCGTCAATATAAGGACAAATGCATACTCATTCCAGCAGAAAATGTATACAAATACGGCGGTAGCAGCAATACCTGTAATTGACTGGGGAATTATTACTCTTAAAAAAGTCTGAAACCTGGAATACCCGTCAATCATTGCTGCTTCTTCATATTCTCTTGGTATTTCATCAATAAATCCCTTTAAAACCCAGATAGCAAAGGAGACATTAAACATTGTATAAAGGAGTATTATGCCTATATGTGTGTCCCGTAAACCCATGAAGTTAAACATCAAAAATATTGGAATAATAACAACTACAGGCGGGAGCATTCTGGTGCTCAGTATAAAAAACATCAAGTCATCTTTTCCACGTAATTTAAATCTTGAAAAGGCATAAGCCGACATGGTTGCCATTACTATAGTCAATACAGTACTTGCTATAGATATTATAAAACTATTTATAAAGCGAGTTCGCATTGCTCCGGGCCCTGTAACAATTTCATCAGTCTCATCATACAACAATTTTTCATACCATTTCAGATTATTGTAATCCTCTTGACTTAAGTCTTTATTGGGGGGCATGGGAGCTCTGGCAGAAAATACTCTGATATAAGCATTAATAGTTGGAGTAAAATTAAAATTTGTAGGATTTTTTATCTCTGCCCAGGGAGTGATTGACGTCTTTATCATAAACATTATGGGTACCATATATACCAGAGTAATTATTACGATGAGGGCAATAATAATATACTTATTTACACTTTTTCTTCTTCTTAATGGTTTTTCCATGACCTAAAATCCTTCCTATTAACAATACGCTAGCTTCTTTGAGCCCTATATAAATATCTGACAAAAATCATTGTTATTGCAACAATAAAAACCAGCATAATATATCCTAAAGCCGAACCTTCACTTGTATACCAGCTTTCATATGTTATCTTATAAATGGAGACAGCAAGGAACTGAGGGGCAGTAGCACCTCTTCCTGTTACCCCCATCGCGATATCAAAGAGCTTAAAGGATTCAATAATCCTGAAGATCATGGCTATTAGCAAAATCGGACCTATTATTGGAAGAGTGATCCTTCTAAATTTGAACCACCATGAAGCTCTATCAATCTCCGCAGCCTCATAAAGATAGTTTGGGACAGCTCCCAAACCAGCTAATGACAGCAGCATTACAAAAGGTGTCCACATCCAAACATCAGAAAATAATATGGCGTAAATATTTACTCTTGGATTCGATAACCAATCAAAATTTCCTAGACCAAGCAATACATTGAAAGTACCGAAAAAGGGATGTAAAAATAACTTCCAGATGACTCCGACCAATACTGGAGCCATTGTCATGGGAAGAATAAGCATTGAGACAAAGAATTCACGCCCCCTGAACTTAGCCTGTAAAAGTAAGGCTATTCCAAATCCGAGAATCATTGTAGCTGTCACAGATAAGATTACAAAATACCCTGTTGTTGTAAACTTTTCCCAGAATTCAGGGTCTGCAAGGATTTTGACATAATTCAATGCACCAAGCATTTTTGGATTTGTCCCCCAGTCTGTGGCTTTTATAACACGATATCTGGTAAAGCTTAGAAACAGGGAGTAGAACAACGGGAAAATATTAAAAACTAACAACAATAATAAAGATGGCAGCACGAAAAGCCTTAAAATCCCTTTATCGCTAAGGGACCGGTAATACCTCGTCTGTTTTTCTGCTACATTTAGCTTTTCTTTTTTATCAAGCATTTTTCTCCTTCAATCTTTTTATTATACCTCCCTTAATTGAATAAGGGAGGTATAATTTCTTTCCAAGCTGCTATTTATCATTAATCAATCGTAATAGCCTGCTTCTCCGAAGATCTCTTCCCAATCTGCGACAGATGCGTCTAATGCTTCTTTAGCAGTACCTTCACCCGCCGTGATATATGGACCTATATTTTCTGAGAAAGTCCTTAGGAGAGCTGAATAATCCGGTTCTGACCAGAAATCTTTTAATGTTTCCATTGACTTCTTGAATGACGGATTAAACGGTGTAGCATCAAGGAACGCCTGAGAGTTAAGAGTCTCAATATGTGTGGTAAATCCACCTGCTGCTGCCCACTTCTGCTGTGTTTCAGGTCTTATCCACCATTCCATCCACTTCCAGGCCAGATCCTGTTTGCTTGAATAGGAATTAATGGAGATACACATACCTCCAAGCGGGGAAATCTGCCTAGTAACTCCATCAACACCTTCCTGTTCAGGACATGTAAAGTATCCGGTATCATCAGCATATGGGTTTGTCTCCGGGTTTGCCAGTGCCGGGAAGAATGCATAGAAGTTAATGGCCATTGGTACAAGGCCACCAACAAATGCATCATTGGACTCAATAAAGAATGCATTTCCAAACCCAGGAGGAGTCAGTTTGTACAGTTCACGATATACCTCCAGACCCTTGATAGAACCCTCAGAATTTAAAATACCATCAACTTCATAAGTTTCATAATCACCGAGGTCACCACCATATGCCCAGATAAGTCCTTCAGCAAACATAGCAGATGAGTCATAACCATTATCACCATAAACTGCTATTCCATAGAAACCATTATCAGGATCGTGGAAGAATTTTGCTATATCAAGTATCATATCATAGGACTGTGGAACATCCAGCGGGTATCCGTACTCAGCTTCAAAGGCAGCCATATTGTCAGGATCTTCGAAAAGGTCCTTACGATATGCAAAACCTAGTGAGTCACCTTCACATGGAACACCCCAGTATTCGCCGGAACCTTTTGGATACTCTGAATAATATGTCATAGAAGCTTCTGTAAAATTCTTGTCAACCTCATTTTCTATTATCCAGTCAGTCATATTAACAAAGTGTTCATTAACAGCATTGACTGCAACATCCTGGCTGTCAGTAACGATCAGATCCCATGCATCACCACCGGCAATCATCTCTGTATTAATTTTTGCGACCCAGTTTGGCGGTGTTGTTGTTTCCAGGACGAAATCGATCCCGGTTTCAGCGGTAAACTCCTGGGATACCTGTCTTAGATAATTTGCAGGATCCCATTCAAACCAGAAAGCTGTCAAGGAGCCACCCTCAGCAATTGCTTCTTCTGCTGCTTCTTCAGCTGGGGCCCCTTCTTCAGCTGTGGCTCCGCCTACCTTACAGCTAATACCTACAAATACCATTGAAGCAATAATGATACCCGTAAAGATCAAAATTAATATTTTTTTCATTTTACCCTCCATTTTTTAATAATTTCCTAGTAATCATCGAAAAAAACTTGTAGAATGTCTTGGAGATTTATTTAAGTTAATGTTCCCGACAGTACGTTTTCTTAATAAATCTCATTTTTTTCCCATAAAATCACCTTCCTTTTGTACTATTGTTTTTAATTAATTTCCAAATGCTCACCTCCTTTAATACTATTAATATCTATTTAATTCAGGCTAACTTTAAAATATGTTAATTAAAGATAGAGATTATTTTTTATTATTTTTAATTAATTCTAAAAGTTTGCTTATTGATTCTTTTACAAATCTTTCATCTGTAAGGTCTGCATCAACCTCTGCTATTTCAAAATTCTTCGGGAGATTTTCTTTTATGTAGTCAGAAAAAACATTAAAAGCTTCCGGATCATAAAAAGCCATGCCTTTCTTTGAATACAGACTAAAAGACCTTTTTGGAATAACATAAACTGCTTTTTCCTTTGTATGTTTTAACCTTTTTACCACTTCTTTGGCAACCTCAAGCATTTCCTTGCTGTTTAAACCAATAGTCGTAATGAGAGGACTATGTCTGATCTCTTTTTTCCCCTTAAACCTTTCAGGTAATGGATCTCCTTCCTTCACCCATAATCCTATTACCTCTATTGCTCCCGGACAGATTACCTGGGGGATACCAATCTTGCCTGCAGTGGTCAGCCTGTCAGGGCCTCCGTCATTCAGGCCTTTATAGAGATTATTTGAGACCTCGACTGTAGCATAATCAAAAACAGCTCTAATGATCCCGTCACGTATCATTTGTTCCATTGCTCT
>SDBT01006339.1_pt1 | contig 19650 bp, 37 predicted proteins | sample 2277101 | NCBI WGS metagenome assembly SDBT01 (sample SAMN10404973, study PRJNA504765) | marine sediment metagenome | isolation source: marine sediment core GS10_PC15, 103 cmbsf | place: Arctic Ocean: Southern Knipovich Ridge | collected 2010 | reverse complement strand
CCGGAAGCGGGCGCGACCCGCAGCCGCCGAAGTCTTTTCACAGGGCATTATCACGCTATGCCAGCCTGCGATATTCTCCGTGCGTCTTCGTCCAAGACCCACTGCCACTCGCTTTTCGCACTTTAGGACGTCGTCCATCAACAGGTGTGCTGGGTAGCCGGCCGAAGCCAGGCACCACTAACCCTTCTGGTCACTATTTAGTCGAAGATTGCAAGAGCGTTTCCATGAGATTACCTGCATCGGACAAGTGTGAAAGCGTCACTGTGCCGATAGAGTCCACTAGAGCAGTGAATTCTTGCGTCTGTCCATCCTTCATGGCCATCTGTTCCAAGCTTCGATATGAAAGGTAAAGTTCTTCCAACTGGTTGCATTTGTGGTTGATTCTGGCAAGTAAATCGTGTTTTGTGTAAGTCATTTTCGTGTCACTATTCAGGGGGACGTTTCAACCTGGACTGTCTGGGAAAATCCCTTGGAACAACAGCACCTCGGGAATTCCTCAACTATTTGCCCTAGACTGTAGCCGATAGGCTCCATGTGAACATAAACGCCTATTACCGAAGCGACTTTTTCTGAATCTTGAGCATGATCAACACACAACAAGTCGGGTTTCTCGCCTGGCCAGAAACGCCGGATTGTAGCCATGCTTTCGCAACGTTCGCTGTCTTTCATAGCCCCTTATCTTCCATCGCTTCGGCCGCGCGCCGCTTGTACTCGGCGCGCATCACTCGCAGTTCGTCAATTCTCGCCTGGCCCGTTGCCATCTTGCCGGTGTTTCGGAGCAATTCCAGCCGCTCTAGTTCGTCGTCTCCGTGCATCTTCCTTACGTATTTAAGAAACCTCCGGTGCACGTCTTCGGCGCCCTTAGTGGCATGGGGGCGCCACTGCGTCACCATGCCCAGCATGTTGTCGTGGCGGCATTGGCACGCAACGTTGGTCTCCTCGAATTTCACCGGCGAGTTCATGTAGCGGGCGCTCAGACAATGCCCGCAGTGGATCAGGTTGCTATGCCAGTGATGCTTAATCCCACACGTGACACATTCGCAATTGCCGAACTCGTCGGCCGCTTCGACGCGGACCATGATGGAGAAGTCCTTCCACGTCGCCCGCAGCCAGCCTTTAAGGTCTTTTGGTTCGTTCGGCATGTTTCGATCAAGAGGTTGCGGCAGTGGATGAATAGCCGAGCGGGCAAAGGTGCACCTCCGCCCTAAACCTGGAAGTAGGACTAAATCAGATCCTCGGCTACTCACCCATCACCCCAGCCATGAGCTTACCTCGCCAGCTTCATAAACGCGTCAGTAAATGGATCAGATCGTTTCTTGGGCCGCGTCGGATGAAAATCCTTGAGCTCCATCAAATCAAAGACGACACCATTGGAAATGCAGAACACCTTATCGTCGACTACCAGGGCACCCATGCGATTGGTTGCGCGATAGCGGACAGCCACCGCGACGCCCCGCCGGCCGATCGGTTCCCAAAAGCCTTTCCGCACAACCCCGAGAGGCTTGTAGTCTCTGTACGTCCATCCGCCCATCCATTTATAGGCGCCTGCCGTCGATACTGCTTTGCCAATCCTCGCGATTTGCACCTTTCTTGGGTCGTTCGCGTTGGCCTTCAGGAATGCCTCAATCGCCCTGCGTATAGCTGGCTGATTGGCCAGTCGTTTAACTGGGATGGGATGTCCGAAGCGCTCGAATAAGGCCCTCCGCGCGGCGGCAATTTCCCGCTCGAATTGTTCCTGATCGTCCGCGGACAGTGCAGTGCTAACCAGCAGGGCAATAATCAAAGCGATTCGGTTCATGGTGTCTCCGATCGTTTTTCGAATTGGTCCGCGTATTTTTGGAGTTGTTGTGGTTCGTGGGCGAATACCAGTGAATCTGACGAGGCAGCGCCGTTTTTCCGCATTCTCTCGACCGCCAACTCGCCCATCTCACGGCCAAATCCGACAACAACCTCAGTGTTACATTGCGGGCACCGAAACAGGTCCCCTCGCCAATACGTTGAAGGGAAGTCGCCCGCCCGAACGTCATTCACGATCCGGTCGTTTTGTGCACATCGCATTTCAAGTTGGCATTTCACGCAGATCGGTGCCGGCATTGTTATCCCTTCGATTTCCCGATGTTAAACCCGGCCTCAAGTGCTTGTTCAGGAGTCGGAGGCCCGTTTACTTCGATGGAACCAAACACTGGATGCTGGCAGCAAAAGAGTCGTTCGACACGGGCTCCTGTCTCCGCGCTGTAATACCCTGCGTAATAGCCAAGATTCCCCCGTTCCGTTTTCTCGGCTTCAGTTCTCGTTTTACCGCGTGACATCATGTGCCGAACGCATTTGTCAAAATATGCGTCTGCGTCAGCTTGTTCCGTGATTTCCATGGCCGGGCCGTACTTGTCGCCATACTTTACGTCGTGCGGAAATTCTTCGGTCGTCATCGTTTCACACCTTTTGGCCAGATTCGAAAACCTCCACGGCGAGCTCTCCGTCTCTCGCCTCGGCGGTCAGCATCATGACGCCATGCTTCTTGAGCTTGGCCCAGACGTCCTCCTGGGTCGACTTGGTCCAACCCTCCCACATCCATTGCGGGGCGATCAATAGGCCGTCCTCGGGCAGTTCAGGCACGGCTATTTCAATTGCCAGCGCGGCCCGTTCGCCGTCTGATAGTTCACTGAACAGCTCCGAACCGGATCGGTCGGTTTTCGTTACGATCCGGCCCTCATCGATCCGCAGGTTACCGGCCGGAATCAATCCCGAGAGTATCTCGTCCACAGCCCGGGACTGCTTACGCAGAATCTCGGCCCGTTCTTGGGATTCGATTGCCCATATTTCATGCGATTCGGCTTCGTCCGCAATGACTCTCGCTTGGCGGACGGCAACGCCCAGTTCGATAGCTTCGTGCGCATCAGCACGGGCCTTATCAGCCGCCGCGAGTGTGTCGTCAGCAACCGGTTCGAGCTTGGCCGACTCGATTACTTCCTTGATCGCGGCTACTGTAGCCTCGTGTGATTGTGTCAATTCGAGGACTTCTGTGGCTTGCTTAACGCTGGCTTCCCGCAGCTCTAGCTCGGCTTCCGCTCTGGCCAGGTCGGCGCGGGCCTTATCGATTTCTTTCAGCGATGAATTCACGGAATGCTGCTGATCGGACAGCGTCTTGCGTGCATCATGAATCGACACCGATGGAGGCTTCAGGTCTTCAAGGGACTTGGATGCAGCGGCGATGTTCGTCTGCTGGGTGGCGTATTGCAATTGCTTTGTCTCTAGTTCGGCCACGAGGGTGTGCGATCCATCGTAAGCCGACTGCAAAACCACACTGTCCGATTGCCGCGACATGTCGACCTTGCCAGCTTCGTCGTGTTTCGCCTTGGCGGCGGCGAACTCCGCGGTAGCTTTCTTTTCAGCTTTCCGAGCTGTTGCGTGTAGGGCTCGACTGGTACGGCCCGCGAGAACAATCGGATCAGTTGTTTCGCAATCGATCCCCAGTTCGTTGAAAGCCTCTTGCCCACCGACGACGTCGGCAAAGTCTGACGGCTTGGCTGTTGCTCCGGAGAGCGCGATGAGCGCTTTGATCCTGGCTTGGTCGGCTGCAATCGGATCCTTGATACCCGGATCAACCAACTTGCTAATATCGAACCGTCCCTCGATATGCTGGACTTCGAGCTCACCCGTGTTGCGTTTTTGGCCGCGGAGAACCGTCAGTTTTGCCTCCCCGATCCATAGCTCACCCTTAGTTTTCCCGTCCCGTGGCTGTAGGTCTATTGATGTCGATTGCCCTGACAACCGCTTAGTGATGGCCGCCAAGGCTGTAGACTTGCCGCTACCCTGCCCCCCGATAAGCACGATGATCCCACCTCCCTCGACTGGGTCTATCGATACGGCCTTGATCGGCCCGAGGTTCTTAATGTTGATCTTTTTCACGTAATCATCCCCTGTTCTGTGGCAACTAGGATTATTCCCATTGCCGTGATTGTAGTTGCAACGGTTGCAAAGTACAATAGCCCGCATGGCATATCAAATAACGCGCACGGTTGGCTATGGTCTAGACGCTTGTATCATCCTCGCCAAAAACGGCGGCAAGCTGCCTGCCAGCTCTATTGCTGGTGTGGCGGATGTTTCCACGTCCTACATGGGCCAGATTTTAAGCCGGCTTAGGGCGGGCGGAATTGTCACGTCAACCGGCGGCGCCCAGGGCGGTTACCGATTGAGTCGGCCCGCGGATCGAATAACGGTGGGCGTGATTATCGAATCGATTGAAGGTGCGCCTCCTGAGATACCGGAGAACATCCCGCCGAAGGTTCGCCGGCAATTGAAGCGGGCTTGCCGCGAGCTGTACGCCATTCGTTTATCGGAACTGTGAAAGCGAGTTTTGAATGGACTTTGACAACAAGACAGCAGAACTTCGCTATCAAGAGACGATGAAAGCGATCAGCTCATGGGTGAAAGACCAGAATGGAAAAGCCTCGCGTGAGGAGATATTGGGCATTTCGAAGGCGTTTTTAACACATGCGTCGATGGCGATCACGGCCACTATCCCCGGATGTGACGAGTCTGATTCTCGGGATTTAATGAAGGCGTTGTTTGAAGCGATTCAACAGTTTGCTCAAGGGAAGCTTCTTGCCAAGCTATCGGAAGAAAGGCGGAAAGGTGATGGCTGAACTCACCCAGCTATCGATGGAGTGGCGCCAGCTGCGCGCGGGGAACATCACGGCTTCTAAGGCGGCCGACGTGCTCAAAGAGAACCCGTCGAAGCGCCCCTACTACAGCTGGGCGCCAAAGTGGCTCGGGAGAGTGGCGGGGCGGTACCTGCTGCAGCTCATTGATGAACGAGTATCGGGCGCATTCGCGGATCGCGGGGCGAGTCATCAAATGCGCTATGGCCAGCAGCATGAAGATGAAGCTCGCGAGCGAACCAAGCATGAACTCTGGCGATTGCACGGCGAGGAGCTCAATTTGCCCGTGGGCGACTTTGCATACATCGCGCATCCAGACTATCCCGAGATCGGTTGTAGTCCCGACTTTGCGGTCGGCGATGATGCCCTGGGCGAGATCAAGAATCCTTACGACGGATCTAGGCACGCGGAAGCCATTCTAACGAGCGATTGGCTGGAGCTAGAGCACCGCCCGCAAATCCAATTCAGCTTGTGGTGCACCGGCCGGAGTCGGTACAAGATCGTCAGCTACGATCACCGCTGGCGCTGCCAACAGCTGCACGTCGTCGATGCGGAGCGAGACGACATGTTCATCGAATCGGAACTTGAGCCGGGCGTGATGCGCTTTCGTAATCTGCTGTTGGAGATCATGGATAAGCACTTTCCCCATGTTGGACAGGAGGCACCTTTCTAATGGAAATCACGATTAAATCTACTGACGAATTCGTCGAAATCAACGGCGTGCATTGCCGTAAGTGGGACGGTATGACTGCTGAAGGTTTTGCGCCGTGCATCGTGTTTGTGCAGCGGATAGCCATGGACAATGAGGATGCGACTGCGTTTGGCGCAGAACTCACTGAACAACGACGCGGGCCGACAACGTCGCTGCTGTTTTGAGTAATTCTTAGTTTGACAGGATGCACCGTTTTGATCGCTATCAACATGCCAGCTAAGGCCGATCGAGTGATTGCCCTGCGCCGTCGCATCTCGGCGCTGATTGAGGTCTACCCAGAAATCCTGGATCAGAAAATCAGCTGCCTGTTAAATTACCCTGAGTTTGAATTCGACGATCTCAATCTGACTTTCCCGGAAATTCTTCGGGCGTTCACCGCCGCTGTCCGATTGTGGAAATTGCAACACCCGGAGAAACCCTAATGTCCACCGATGAACAACACGAACTAGTGGCCCAAGGCCAATTGATTGAAACGCCTCGCTCGGACGCTGCTATCCTGGTGTCGCAGGCTATTAACGCAGATCTCGACATCGAAAAAGTTAAGGAACTCATAAACTTCATGCGTGAGCAGACGGAGATCGACCGCAAGCAACGGGCGCAAGAGGCGTACCTCAAAGCCAAGGCCAAGTTCTTGGGAAGCTGCCCGGTGATTAACGCGGACAAGCGGGCGGACAAGTTCAACTACCCGAGCTACGGCAAGATTTTGGAAGTTGCCTTGCCGCTCATGTCCAAGGTTGGCTTGAGCCACACAACAACGCCAGACTTCGATGCGGAGATTGTCACGTGCACGATGAAACACACGCTCGGTCATGAAGAGTCCGCGACGTTCCCCATGACGATAGAGGGCCAGCCATCCACGGGAAATTTCAAGCTGTCGCTACAGCAGAAATGGGCTTTCGCGCTGACGTATGCGGAGCGGCAAAGCTTCAAAGCGGTCTCCGGTGTGCCAACGTCCGATTCTGACGTCGACATGATTCCACCCGCTGAGCTAAAGGGTGACGCTGACGATCAGGATCCACTTGCTCGCACCGCTACGGAAAAGGAATACGAGTCGATGAAATCTGGCTGGTGGAAGCTTGCGCAACCGCCCGCGGACACCCCAGAGCGTGCCGAGTTTGATAGCCTCGTTCCGGAGGAGCTTGGCGATCTGTTCATGGCCTGGGTGTGTCGCAGCATTCCCGAAGCTGGGCTGGGCGGGTTCATTAAACAAGACCGGCCGCACTCGTACTTTACAGCTCGGCAGATCGTTGATCTGTGGGCGATTATCAACAAGGACAAGGAAGAAACCGATGTTAGTGTTGAGCCGGAAAGTGGGTGATTCGATCATGATTAACGACAACATTAGGATTACCGTCGTCGAGATTTGCAGCGATAAAGTTAGGCTTGGATTCGACGCCCCAAAAGACGTGCCAATCCATCGCCGGGAAGTCTACGACGCCATTCAGAGAGGAAAACGGAATGACTCTAAAGCTCATTGAACAGATGGAAGAAACCGCTCGTTATGTTCGCGTACTTGAAGCCAAAGCGTCTGCTGCAGAAGCCACGTGTGAGGAGTTCTCACGAATCATTGCTTGCTTCGTGCGCGTTCACGGGGGCCTGATTCCCGCGGAGGTATGGGACTACGTTGACGGGCGTAATGGATTCGTCAGTTGCGGCAAACGGCTGGTTAGGGATGGCGTGCAGATCACGGTGAAGGAGCCAATGGATTCATCACAAGGGGAGCGGAGCAATTGAACTATCTACCGGATAACGACGATTCTGAATGGCCAGGCGTTGATCGTCTGGTTGGAGGCCTGCCACAGCTGACGGCCAAAGAACGTGCAGCCCTGGATGAAATGCCAGAGGACGCCTTGTTTCATTGGCGCCGAGGTGAAAAGTGGGACTTCAATAAAAAGGAATGGGTTGTGGCTGACTCATCACAAAGGAGAGAACGGTGACGCCAGAGAAAAAACAAGAGATCGACGCACTGTCGATTCACGACTTGCTGCAAGCCCAGCGATTCGCGCCGGTTGGTGACCCGCGATTCAAGGGCGAAGAGGGTACGTACCGCATGGACAGATTGGCGGATCTTCATTCGGCCGACAACGCGGCGTACGTTCGGGCATCGAAAAGTATCGGGTGGGATTGACGATGCTTGACGGCACGGTCAAAGCGTGTAAATTGACGCCCAGTTACTTAAAGGTTTGAGCTATCATGCATAACGACCCCCGCAGCAACGTATCTGGGCTAATTCCTGGCCCTGCCGTTAAGTAACTACCTGCGGGGGTCGCTTTTTGGGGGCAACGATGGGGCAGCTGTCGAAGACTCAAGGATTCGATTACGGCCAGATCGAAGACAAGGACGTGCGGGGGAAGCTGACCTATTTCGCCGGTACGATCAAGAAAAAGAAGATCGCGGGGACGGCTTTGATGCTTGAGATCGGTGTGGATCTGATGGGTGCACAGGCGGTGATGGCCAACCACAGCAATGGACTGTTTGTGAGGTGGCTGGAATCGGAATGCGATTATTCCAAGAGCACGGCGTACAACTTTATTAGCGCTGCGAAAGTTTTTGGAACTTTTCAGTTGGCCAACAGTTGGACAACTCTGACCATTTGTGCACGTATAAACGACACGGCCATGTACCTCTTGGCGGCCAACAATTGCCCACCGCCAGCGACGGAACAGGCGTTAAAGCTCTTAAAACAAGGCAAATCCGTCACGCACAAGCTGGCCAAGCAGCTAATCTCCAAATACACCGTAACCGCTGAAAGCTCCCCGCAACCCCCGCAAGCAGCCGATTCTTCCCAAGCGTCTGATTCCCCGCAAGCAGCTGAGCCAGCCGGTGAGACCGAGGCAATCGAGGAGGAAAAAGAGCCTGAGCCCTGGGAAGAATTCGCGGGCGAACATGAGGCGGCATTGCAGCATTTGACAGCGGCGATTAGTTGCATCAATCGGATTGAAAAGCGTGGCGAGGAGGCGGCCTACCTGGCGCCAGTCATGACCAGAATCAAAACGGACTACAAGGCGTTGCGCGGGACGATCACAAGCAACTGTCCGGTGGGCATGAAAGGCGGGGAGATTCAGACAAAAGTCATGGAGCGGAAATGAAAACACATAAAGCAGCGTTGGCTATGCCGGAGATGTCGAAGGATGACTTCGCCAAACTCAAAGCGGACATCTCCAAACATGGGCTCCTTTGTCCTGTTGAAACCCTCAACGGCGAAGTGATCGATGGCCGCCACCGGCTGAAAGCCTGTAGGCAAGTGGGGATTGAACCGGAGTTGGTCGAAGCCAACCTCAACGGTCAGACGCCAGAAGAATACGTTTGGTCGTTGAATGGCGAACGTCGCCATCTGACGGCCAGTCAACGGGCAGCGGTGGCGACGTTATTGTGGCCAGCCGAGAAAGTGAAGGCCAAAGATCGCAAGCGTGGTAAAGGAAAATCAGAGGTGACAATTTTGTCACCTCAAAAGTCCCGAGCGTCTGCCGGCAAAAAGGCCGGCGTGAGCGGAACCTATGTGCAAGATGCCGCCAAGCTCAAGAAAGACGCCCCCAAGCTATTCAACGAGGTGAAGCAAGGCACAAAGACACTTCAGCAAGCCAAGCGACAAGCGAAGCCAAAGCGACGGAAGCGATCGGTTACCTATCCACTTTCAACTGGCGTCATGAAGATGCTGTCAGACATGGTGGCCGCATCGAATATGGTAAAAATGGAGCATGACAATGATTTCAAGCGAGTCGTAATAAACAAAAAGTTTGATCCAGACAAACGTTTAGCGGCGGTGCAACTTGTCGATGGACTGTCGGACACTTTGGCTAAATGGAGGCAGCAATGCAACACAATTATCAACAGCAGCTCTGCAAACTCTTCGACGAATACAGGCAAACAAAAGGCGAGCCGTTGAGCTCAAAAGAGGTAGCCCTATGGGCTCTTCGCACTGGCCGTATTCAGGTGGAAGATACTGATGTGGCTAAGGTCATAGCCAATCGCATGGCGGATGCGTGGCGTAAAGAAGAGATCACTGACAAGCAAGGCCGAGTCGTTCGAAACAAGCATGCCGCGCCAATCAGTCGCATTGACGATGAGGGCAAAGAGTCGCAGGAATTCGTATGGGACAATCTAGAGACGATCAGCTACGAGCATGCGGTTCTATCGTTCTCAAATCGTCGAGGTGGCATTCGCGATGACGTCGAAAGGCTGCGAGATGACTCGGCAAGTTACAACGATAATCATCGTCCCAAAAGCCGGCCACGCATTCAAATGAATTTCAATTTTGAAGCGGATGAAGACGAAGACGCTGGCGCAGCATGACATTTACACTTCGCGACTATCAAGAAGACCTAGACGAAGCCATCCGCTTCGGGCACCAGGAGCATGACTCAATCGCCATTGAAGAGGCAACTGGGCTCGGCAAGACCGTATCGTTCGTGCAATACGCCGCGACGTACAACGAACACGCCAGGGAACGGAAACGGGTAATGGTGATCGTCCCGCAGATCACCTTGCTGGGCCAAGCGGCCAAGAAGATCCAACGTGTGACAGGTTGCATGCCGGCAATCGAGCAGGCCGACCAGTGGAGCAATGAGAGCGACTGGGGACGTTCTGATTTCATCGTGGCGTCCAAGCAGTCACTTTGTTCTCAAGAGCGTTACAAGCGATTCAAGGACGTTGGGTTGGTGATCGTGGACGAGTGCCATTATTGTGCGACGGAATCGTACAAGACACTGCTAGACTATTTCCGCGGGCTCGGTGCCAAGGTGCTGGGGGTGAGCGCGACGCTCAAGCGGAACGACAAACTGACACTCGGCCAATGCTTCGACGAATGCGTTTTTCAATATGGGATCCAGGAAGCGATAGCGGACGGCTGGCTGGTGCCGCTGAACGTGAAGTGCAAGCAACTCAAGACATTGAACCTCAAAGGGGTAGGCACATCCAATACGCAGATGGGAAAAGACTTCAACGCGAAGGAATTGAATGAGAAGCTTGAAAACGTCGAGGTCATTTATGAGATTGTTGAGGCGGTGGCGGAAGAGACAAGAGACCAGAAGACCGCGATATTCTGCGCTTCCGTTGAAGAGGCTAGGGCCGTATCGGACTTACTGGAAGATCGTTATGGAATCCGGGCCAGTTGGATTTGTGCCGATACAAAGCGGTGTTCGAAGGCGGATCGTGAGGAGCGGTTGCGAAGCTTCACTGAACCCGGAGGGATCACGCATCTGGCGAATGTGGGCATCCTTACGACGGGCTGGGACTATCCAGCGCTCGACGCGATTGTCATGGCAAGGCCGACGAAAAGCCTGCCTCTCTACACTCAAATAATTGGACGCGTTACACGGCCGATAGAAGGATCGAATGGTTCTCCGGTCGTGGACTTCGAAGGATCGACCGCGGTCAGCCGGCAAGAAGCCATCAGGAAGAGCAAGAAGCCCTACGGACGAGTGATCGATTTAGTCGACAACTCACTGGAACACAAGATCGTAACGGCCGCGGATGTACTCGGTGGACGCTGGGAACTCGCGCAGAGTGAGGAAGGGAAGCACGTCTGCCGATTCTGCTTGAAGGAATTGAGCTCACGGATGAGTCTATCTTTGCACGTCACTGCGAACCACGAGGAAGAGGCGGAGAACGTACAGTTGAAAGGCGTTGAGGAAGTCAAGGAAGAGGATGCGATTTTGCTGGAGCAGCTCCGCAAGCAGCGTGCGAAGCTGAAGGCGGAGGCCGAGTTTCACGACCAGCAAGTGGATCCGTTTGACAAGCGGAACGGTTCCTCGCGTGGCCGCAAGCAAGCAGAGATGGCCAGCACGAAGCAGCGCAAGTACCTTTGGGTGTTGGGCTTCAAGGACATTGACCAGTTCGCGGTCACCAAGAACCAAGCAGGGCGGATGATCAGCCAGTTCAACAGTGGCTTACGTATTGACTATGTCAAGCGGACCAACCGGCTTGTTCCCAAATGAACGCCTTTGAATATTGAAAGATTACGGGGGATGGTGATGCTGAGATTCCAGGGGCCGAAACATCTGGCGGCGTGGTTGCGATCGCCACGGGGACGCCGAATAAGAGATCAATGTGTTTCGGAGGTTGAGTCCTCATGGGTGGAGGCCGAACCGAGACTGCCTGAGTCTCAGTTCGCACTCAAGCCACGAGTATTGATCGTGACTGAGGGTATTAGCGTGAACGTCTATGTCGATGGCGAGGTGATTGTAAGGCACGTTGACCGTCCAGTGTGCCAGACGCCCGAGGGAAACGATCGGGCCGGCCAACTGGTGGCTGAACGCATAGGCCCATGGTGGAAGGGCTTAAAATACCGCATGACGATTTGGACTAACGGGCGCTCGCTGCAGGAGCGGGTCTTTGACGCGGCTGTGAGTTGAAATGAGTCTGCCACCAGTTACTGATAACGAGATCCGAGACGTGCTCTTGGCCATCGACATGTGCGAAGGGATTCGCGTCACAACATTGGAGGCCGAGTTCCTTGACGAGACACTTTACAGTCACGGTGAATGGACTGTGAAGCAACGGGCCATCGCCGCGAAGATCGCGGAGAGGTACAGACACCAGATCTAGGGTAGGCGATGCACGCAACAGAATGGATACAGCAGCACGCTCGATATAAGCGCACGATTACCGCCGTTGCGTTGCGCGTAGGGCTCAAGCGTGAGAAAGGCCATTGCGCGTGGTGCGACAAGAAGTTCTGCGACAGTAACGCGAGGCGGTGGTGTTCGGAAGCATGTCGCGAGGAAGGCTATATTCGATTTGGTTACTGGCACGGACCGGTTAAGAGGCGAGACAAAGGCGTCTGCGCTTTATGTGGGTTTGATTCCTTGGCTTGTCAGAATCGAGTGAAGAAAATCTATTCCAGGGCCAAGGGTTTTGGTTATACAGACAATGGAGGCTGGACGCGCAGCCACTGCCATAGCTTCGTGAGGATTCGGAAATTCGCTCAACGAACTGGCATTGGTCCAACGGATCAGCCATACGAGATCGATCACATCATACCGGTGATTGAAGGCGGCGGGTGTTGCGGGCTAGATAACCTGCGGACGCTCTGTTTCGTGTGTCACAAGACGGAGACGAAAGCGTTGGCAAGGCGGCGTGCGTCCCGGCGGGCACGTGAGCGAGATCTAATTCGACCGCTTTTTGCTGACTCATAACAAAAGGGGAGAAAGATGAAACGATTCAAAGCTGTGATGTTGTGGCTGGCGATGGCCAGCATGGTAAATGCTGACGTGTGGGTGATCGCGCCTGATGGGTATTACTTGTTGAAGCTGGACTCTGACGGCGCGCCGATAACCACACCAGCCGTTGGGATCACGGGCCACCAGTTCATGGGGCAACCCGATTCGCCCGACATTCCCGATCCACCGGGCCCGACAGAAGACAAATGGGGGTTGGTGGCGCTGAGCCAAACAGAAGCTGAGAAGGTGAACGATCCGAAACGCAATGAGACAGCTGCCAAGGTGGGCGGGGTATATCAAGAAATCGGGAGACTTGTACAAGCCGGCAAGATAGAAGAGGAAAGGCTTGAGGCCACGTTGCAAATGGCATTCAATGCAGCTACTGGTGATTCCAAGGTGTTTTGGGTTGGTTGGAAAGACAAGACAGACGAGGCGCATAATGCAGTCAACTGGTCCAACTTTACCGATGCTGGTCAGGGGGTGATCGATAGAGGGATTGGAGCAAGCCGCACTAGCAATGCGGCCATCGTGGATTGGCTCAAATTCTTTCTGGAGGTAATTCTGCCATGGATTTTGGAATATATTGACGGGCTTCCGGCATCCGCATTTGATCCTCCTCAAGTCAAGGCGCAGATATGACCATAATCGTCCCGCAACTACAGACATCCCCGCAGGCTATCGAGGATTACGTCAAGGAGCTTGGCCATGCCAACTTGATCAGTTATCAAGCGTGGTACGGATTGAAGCCAGACGGCATCGCGGGGGACAAGACGTCATCACTGTTGGCGGAACGTCGCTGCGGCGTGCGGGACTTTGCCTTTGCGGGTATGGAGGAAGCCCAGTGGCCGCGAACGTGCATGGTTGTGCCGGTGGCGTACGACTTCGATTCGATTGATGCGAATATCGCCGCGCAAGCTTGGGCCTTGGGCCTCAAGTTCTGGAATGACATTTGTGGCATTGACTTACAGCTTATCAGTGACCTAGACATCGCCAATATCTGGGCGACCGATGGCCCACTACCTGGCCCGGTGCTCGCCTGGTCGGAGCTTGCGCGAGACCAATGTGGCGTCCGGCTGGAGCAGCGCTACGATACGACGATTGGTTACACGGTTGATTTCTTGGCGAAGATCGTCGCTCATGAGCTGGGCCATGCGATTGGCCATCAACATTCAAACGACCGGCGCGATGTGCTGTTCGCCTCCATCGGCAACGCGCCGTTCTCATCCTACCCTGGACCTGGTGATATAAGTGAGGCGTTGAAGCGATACGATTTGCCGACCTCGCCACCGCCGGACGACAAGCCGACCACACTTTTCGAATGGGTGGCCAAGGCGGCTGGTGACAAGTTCGCAGTAGTGAGCGGCAAGAAGCCCAACGGGGGATGGGAGACTTAATGGCTGATCTACCTGGTTTTTGGATGAGGCACATACATAAGTTGCACAGGTCTGTTGAGGAGTTGATCGAGGCAGTCCTTTGCGATGCCGTGAAATACGATCCACCGACACACAATCCAGACGGATCAGCCACTCTTCACTGGAAGGTGCGATGGTGGAATCCAGCGGCGTGGATAGCCTATTCTCGAACAATGATTTTCGGAGATAAATGTGGGTGTGCGTATTACAGACGGGGAACCGACGAGGATATCTAATGGGTGTTCCGGGTGCCGATGTTCGCTACGTGCTGGAAAGCTTGGGGGAGATTGAGGACGCTATGTGCAATGGACCAGGTCTCGCAAAAGGTAAACAGTACGCTGTCGACGCGTGTGGCTATTGCTGCGGCGATGCACTTCGATTACTGAGAGAACTGAAAGCAAAATTGGAAGCAATCACATGAAGAAATTACTCTGCGGCATGTTTCTCGTTGCGGCGTTCGCATCGAGCGCGGTCGCCCAGTACCCCTATGCGGCCATCGTGTGGAATCAGCCGCGCTCACCGAGTACGGGGAATGTACTGAGCCCGGCGACGTTCACGCTCGCCGCCGGGCTGTTCCAAGGCGTTAGCGTTTGGGAACACGGGTTTCGTGATTCAACGGACTATGGCCGCGAGTACATGTTCTGGGCTGACTTGGGCGCGAGTTTTTCTCTTACGCGTCCTTGGCAGGTGGTCTACATAGTTGACCCATTCATTGCCCGCGATCCGGTGACGGGTGAATACTGGTTGTTGTATGCCGACGTCGCTGTGTTATCCCACGGCCCTGGCACGGGAGGCGTGAGCGGGCGAATTACTTGGCGATACATGCACTAACATGACGCCCGTCGGTCCCTTTTCCTTCACTGAAGGATTGCACACACTGGGCCGGTCTTGCGATTGGGGAAACCCAGCGGGCGTCTCCAACATTGAAGGAAGGACGGGGAGCCACAAGGAGTGCTGTCGACGTTAGGCAGCAGCTATAGCCTGAGCCATGAGGGGATCCTATCGTAAACCTGTGGCAAGTGGCGAATGCGAACTCAGAGGGGTGGCCATGGCCGGACGCGGCAAGCCTGCCATTTTATGAAAGGTTCAAATAAATGCTGTGGAAAACAAAAAACCGGTATTTGTGGTTGGGTTTGTACGACTGGAGATGGCTGCCAAAAAACATCAATCCAGAGCCGCAAGGCTACACTCGCATCTTGTGGTGGGGCTGCTTTTGGCTTCAATGGATAGCCAGGGACTATCCGACAAAGCCTGAAGGGACGCCAACCTTTATCTACGCGGAAGGTAAAAACGCAGACGAAATGAAGGCGGCGACTGACAAGCTGGAACCGGCATTATTGACGATCGGTGAGGCTGCTAAACAGCTAGGCAGATCGCGGCCAACAATCTTTCGTTATGTACAAGAGAATCTGCTTGAAGCAACAGAGGTCAACGGCCGAATCATGATCCCAAAGGCTGAAATTGAACAAAAGTTACTTATTCGCAAGGAGAAAAAGACATGATGAAGTTTGTAACAATGGTGATGGCTGTAGCGTTCACGGCAGTTTTGAGCGCGGCCGTTATGGCGGACAATGGCTGGAAGATCGGCAACTGGGAACCGCCAAAAAACGAAGTAAGCCCGGTGTTCAAGGACGTGTCACTGGGCCTCCAGCAACCAGTAGCGCCGGCGACAATTTCAGTGCAGGTGCGGGCAAACTGCGCAGGGGCGATCGCAGCGAGTTGCGTCGGGAGGCTGGTGGTGCCGGCGTGCGCGATCCAGCCGGCGTGCTTCCAGCAAGTCGGGTGCGCTGGGCGATCGGTCAACGTGAACGGCCTTTGGTTCCCCGGCCGCCGGATGCTGGCCAACCGCCAAGCACGGGCCCAAGCTCGGATGGGGTGCAACTGAACGCATGCGAGGCGGCAATGCTGGCGGATGTCAACCGTGAGCGCTCAAAGCACAAGCTGAGGGCGCTACAGATTGATCGGCAGCTACAAGTTCTAACTCGCGAGCATTGCCGCTGGATGGCGGAGACGGGACGATTGGAGCATTCACCAGGCAGTCGTATCGAAAACGTCGGTGAGGGCCATGTGGACACCCTGGCCGTATTCAAAGCGTGGATGGGGACCGCTGGGCACCGCGGCAACATCCTGGATCCAGCGGCGCGGGTAATTGGCGTGGCTGGCTATGTTGTGGAAGGCGGCAAACCTTATTGGGTACAGAGGTTTAGGCGATGAGTGACAGCCAGAGGGTGTGCAGGACGTGTATGTATTGGGTAATAGGAGAAGGCGGGGTGTTGGGGGAATGTCGTCGTCGGCCGCCGCGTGTTATGGACTTAGAAGACAGGAACTTCCCGTCTGCATTCCCAGAGACCTACGATATTTGCTGGTGTGGAGAATGGGCAGAAGGAAGGCATTTGATGACGCCAAACGAACAGGCGATAGCGGGGAAACAAGCCAACTAAGGGGAAGTGATGGCCTACGTAATTAAATGTGACCGATGTTCAAAGACTGGCGGGGAGGGGCAAAGTGGGCATCGCCCGCAAGGATGGAAGAGCGTTAGTCTGCAAGTAAAACAATCTGACGATAGATTTAGTAGCACGCATTGGAAACCGCACCAGTTCTGCCCGGCGTGTGTTGACCATCTCGATCTCAAGACTGATCCAGTGGAGGAAACATCCGCTGAAAAGCTGGTCGCAATTTTGGAGTCAATGGTTGACGAGGCCGTGAGCGAAAGAGACTCGTGAACTACCTCCCAAGCTGCATTTGCTGGCGTGGGTTGATCTGTCCGATCCACGGGCCACTTGAACGCGGCCGGACGATGAAGCGGGCCGCGCGTGCCGTGAAGAGTGGACGCGTGAGTCTGTCGGATTACCAACGCTGGAAGGTAAGACACAAGCGAGAGCCTAAGAAACCATTCACTGAGCGAATAACATGATTGCCACACGACGCGAATTCATGAAGCTGACCACCGGTGTGCTGGCCGGTATGGTGCTCACGCCGGCTGCTACAAGGGCCGCAACGTTGGACGGGGTGGTGATCGGCCAGGAGCCTCTCCTTGAGGGCCGGGAGTGTGTGCCGTTCGAGCCCGGTAGCGACAGATTCGTGCAGTGGCTTCGCTCAGGCGATTCGATCCTGGGACCGGTCTTGATTTACCAGTGGGACGTTCATGGTGATTCCGTTCCGCATCGAATGATGGCAAAGCTAGTCCGGCCGGATTATCGGCTTGTCTTATTGCGGGCGGCTCTATCCCCGCACGACCACTTCCGGTGGCAATCCACGCCGGGCTCGGAGATCGTGGTGCCAGAACGCGGAGAGGTTGTCTTCAAGTGCTCGCATGTCAAGGGTGCTGGCTCGGTATGCTTCGAGAAGCTGTCATGACAAAGATGATTCAACCTGATTGGAAAGGCAGCGAGCGATCCGATCTAGAGCACGAATTGGCCGGTCTCGATTGGTTAAGAGATCAGGTGATCAACGATAACAAACTTGAACTTTGTGCGACAGAACAAGAACGTGTAAGCTTGCTGGCGATGCTGAATCGTCAGAAACAACGACGCAAGAAGGTCCTTAGTGATGACGACACACGAAGAACGTCATGAGCCGGACGGGCTGTATACTGCGAACGGCTGGGACACGCCTTGCACCTGCGATCCTGACTGCCCAAATCCATGCAAGGGAGGCTGCGGCTGTGAGGCTTGCACCGAGGCATACGGGGACTTCCTGAGTTCACAAGGATGACCATGAGTGACAACGAAGTCTACTCGTCTGAGTGTAAGCAATGTCTTCGGCCATACCGATGGCGTGGAGAATTCACGACTGGGGTGTGTCACCAGTGCCAGGTGGCGAATGCTGAGAAGTGGGTGGACAGAGTCGCCGATAGCGAAACAAAGCTGTTATAGCCAGCGCCAGATCCTGTGGAATTCAGAGCTGCGTAAATTTGGATGACCAAGCGAACATGGACTTAGACAATCCATTCGACGAGGTACGAGCCGCGCTTAGTCAAGCCGCAAACAAGCTGATGGACGCGGAGCGTGATTATCGAATATTGATCAATCGGTGCGTCGCTGCCGGGATGTGGGAGAGCGAGAATTCAGGTGATGTGTATGGTCGCGAATGCGTAGTCGACCTCTGCAATTGCAATCCCGGTCGCTTTCATAGAGAAAGTCTGAAAGAATTCTTTGAGACATTGTGCGATAACATTCTCGAAATGGAACGCCATGATCTGCATTTCTGGGATGATGTCGGAGTGCTGCCTGATGAACGACAAGTCGACCCGAAAAAAAAGGGAACCTCTGCCGTTCAGTTCATCATGTACTCGACCGTTGTTGTGCACTGTTTGGATGATCTTCGCACAGTGTTTTTGAACGTTTTCTCGTGCAAGGACTTCGACGCCGATGCGGTCGAGCGATTCGCTTGTGAACATTTTGAGGGTAATATTTACACAACGACTCGCAAGATTCCACGAAAAACGGATTTAGGATGACCAAGCGAGCCCGCAAACCTGAGACGAACGGAGACGGTTACAGAGTGAAGTTTGACATGCGGTTAGGTGATTGCCTGGACGTGCTGCCGACGCTGGAGGCGGGCTCGGTGCACTGCTGCGTGACTTCTCCTCCGTATTGGGGACTTCGTGATTATCAAGTTGACGGCCAGCTAGGACTTGAGGAAACACCAGAGGAGTACGTGGCCAAGATGGTTGAGGTGTTTAGGGCGGTGCGACGGGTGCTGCGAGACGATGGCACGCTGTGGCTTAATCTGGGTGACAGCTATTGTGGGTCACCGACCGGCAAACAGTCCAATAACGCATACGCGACTGGAGAAGCGGGGGATGGCGCCTATCGACGACTCGTAACTAAGATGCAGACGGCAGATGGCGTGGGGCCTATGAATGCCATAAAGGATTATGGTCGCGGGGTAAAGCCCAAAGACCTCGTCGGAATGCCATGGGCCGTAGCCTTCGCCCTGCGCGCGGACGGCTGGTACTTACGCAGTGACATCATCTGGCACAAGCCCAACCCAATGCCCGAGAGCTGCACGGACAGGCCAACAAAGTCGCATGAGTACGTTTTCCTTTTAACGAAGAGCGCCAAGTACTTCTATGATGCCGATGCGGTACGGGAACCGTCAACACAGAACATCCACGGACGCGGGAGCAAGCTGGACACACCATCTGAAAACGCTGGCGTAGGTCATAACGGTTGGCAGCGTTCTATGACCCGAGACAAAGAGATAATGGAGATTGGCCGCAACAAGCGCTCAGTCTGGACAATCCCCGAGGAAGAATGGGCACAGTTCCTAGAATGGAAGGCCCAGCAAGTACAACAGAAACCGGATGTCTGGCAGATTGCTACCCAGCCGTACGCCAAGGCACACTTTGCTACATTTCCCGAGGCATTGGTTCTGCCGTGCATCTTAGCGGGGACCTCGGAGGAGGGCTGCTGTGCGGAATGTGGGGCACCGTGGGAGAGGGTTGTTGAGCGAACAAAGAGTTTCGAGAGTGGCTCTGGTCGAAGTGGAAATGCAATCAGCGGGAAGCAAAACCTAGCGGCCGCTGAAACAAACAGTACGCCGGACATTCGTATGGGTCCGTGCGTCACAACGCAAACCACGGGCTGGCAACCAACCTGTAATTGCTGTGAAAACTCGCCCAAGCCACCCAATGGTGATGGCATGCCACTGGGGCCTTATCCAACAGTTCCCTGCACGGTCCTAGATCCCTTCCTCGGTTCCGGCAC
>SDBT01006338.1_pt1 | contig 19650 bp, 8 predicted proteins | sample 2277101 | NCBI WGS metagenome assembly SDBT01 (sample SAMN10404973, study PRJNA504765) | marine sediment metagenome | isolation source: marine sediment core GS10_PC15, 103 cmbsf | place: Arctic Ocean: Southern Knipovich Ridge | collected 2010 | reverse complement strand
ATTGGACATCTCCCTATCGCCGCGCTTCAGCGTTCAGACGGTGACCGACCAGTATGTGCTCTCCACCTCGACTCTCCCGTATGAGCCGACATTCGGACGGCGTTACCTCTTCGGGGAGATCGAGCGTCGTACCTTCTCCATGGAGACCCGGATCAACTGGACCTTCTCGCCCAACCTGTCTTTCCAGCTCTACGCCCAACCGCTCATCTCCTCCGGGGATTATCTGGCATACAAGCAGCTGGCGGCATCCCGGACGTACGACTTCGATCTTCTCGAGGAGGGGACATTCTCCACGACGGACGGGCTCGTGAGCTGTGGCGGTGCCCAGATGTGCACCGAGGTGGAGGAGGACGGCGACCGGAGGCAGCACGTCGACTTCGACGAGGATGGCGTCGCCGACTACTCCTTCGATGACAGGGACTTCAATGTGCGCTCACTGGTCGGCAACGCGGTTCTGCGGTGGGAGTACCATCCCGGCTCCACCATCTTCTTCGTCTGGCAGCGCCGGCAGGTTGGGAGAATCGGAGCGGGGGACTTCGATTTCGGCCGAGACCTGGACGCTCTTCTTTCCGCACCATCAGACGACCGCTTCATGGTCAAGGTGAATTACTGGTTGGGGATGTAGAGGTAGGGTCACTGTCAGCGGGCCAGCAACATCAACAGAGCAAACAGGCTCCCCGCGAAGATCGCTCGCCACCAAGAACCTCCTTGGTTGGCCCCCGGCTCGCCCCTTCGTGTCCAGACCACGATGACACCGCAGAGACTGCTCCCGAATTCCACCGGAACATTGGCACCGCGGTAGATCTCCATCGCCTCCACCTCCGAGGGCTGGATGAAGTGGTCCAACTGCGTATCCGACCCGACGTTCATTCCGTCCACCACCAGCAGGGGCCTACATTCGCCCCGGAATAAGATCCGGTTTCCGAAGGGCCCGGAAGGAACGACCCGGACTCCGGGGACCATGCTGAGCAGGTCCGTGAGTGCATTCGGATACCTGGCCTCGATATCCTCCCTTGTAATGAAGGTCCCACTCAAACTCCGGCGCCGGGACTCGAAGCCCCTCCCCGGCTCGCGAAGACGCCTCCTGGTGCTCACCACGATGGGCGCCAAGGCCACCGGCGATGTCGACACCGGAAGGGTGACCTCGAGGTCGGAGCCGGTCCCGACCCGAAGGGTGTCCCGGAGATTCGCATAGCCCATCCGGGTCACCGAGAGGCGATAGAGACCTGGAGGGACATTCCAAAACAAGAAGTCTCCCTCTCGTCCGGTGACGCGGGTTCCGATCCCCTGCGTTCCCGTTGGGCCGGTGGCCAAAGACACGGCAGCGTCCCACACAGGCATTCCGGTCTCATGCTCGACGACCCGTCCTCGCACCGTGGCAGTGGAGTCCGGAGACTGGCCCTGAAGACGCATCTCTCCCCCGAACCCAGCGTGGGAAACCGATACGACCAGGAGAGTCCAATGCACTCGACGGGCTGAGCCGATCAAGAGGGAGTCACCACCCTTCCCGTGAGGCTCGAGCTGGAACGCCTAAATCTCACCCCCTTCAACCTCCTCCTCCTCCTTCGGCTCCGGAGCCGTCCAGAAGGCAGGGTTACCCGAGGCGATCCCGGACAGTTCCCTGGAGTAGAGAACGGCGTTGAACAACACCGGGAAGGTGGCGTACGGCTGGGCTCGCCATTGGGGGCGGAAGCCCAACAAGATCACGTGCCCGTCCCCGTGGAAGACGTCCAGCGCCGCCGCGTACCCCTGGATGTGCTCCTCCCCCAGCAGGTACCCGCTGACCAGGGGCGAGCCCTGCTCTTGGTACTTGGCCAACGCGGTGCCCTCGAACCCTTCGGTGACCGTGAACACAGGACTCCGGGCCACCATGATCTTGGAACGCTCCGGCATGCCGGTCATGACGGGGTGGGACGGATCCACCGTGACTTCCAGGATGGAGCCCCCCACGGAGAAGTCCTCATTGTCCAGCTCGGCCACCACGTCTCTGACAGGGAGGTGAAGCTGGTCGATGGCGAAGCTGCTGCTCGCATTCATGCATACCAGCGTGCCTCCCGCACGGACGAACGCGTCCAGTGCCCGGACACCTACATCACCGATGCCGCCGGCGTACCGGGGAGGGACGGTGCCTGGAGCAGAGCCCTGAAGGATCTGCCGCCCCCTCATGTCCGCCAAGACGATGACGTCTACCCGGTTCCTGAGCTCACCGGCGATGATGTCGGCGTTGTAGAGGTTCTGGAATTCGAAGTCGAACATCTCGAAGAGCCACCGGGTCCATCCCTCGTCCATGCTCGCCTGCCAGGGTCGGAATAGCCCTACACGAGGCCGTGAGATTCTCGTCCCGGCCTGGCCGGTGCGTTCGGCCTGCAAGGCCAGATCCGACACCATGGACTCCATTTCCCGGTTACTCAGGTCGCTTATCACGTAGCGGCCACCTGATCCCGGAGCGCCGTCTTCTCCGGCCTGACCGGGAGCGAAGCTCACCCTGGCGCCCTGGTTCCATGCCTGGTTGATCGCCCGGAACGCATTGTTCTGGAAGGCATCCAGGGAGAGGCTCGACCCGCTTCCGCTGAGGCGACCCGGCAACGGAAGTATGGCCGCAGCCGCCGGGTTCGTGTTGAAGCCGGGACCGGGCACCATGTCGAAGGGGGCGGCATCGGCCACGGACGTCCAGGGGGTGGCCTCGCCCTGGAGGGGCACCATCGCCGAGAGCACGTCTTCGCTCAGGGGGGAGCCTGCCTCGATGACGCGGACGTTCATCTGGTAGGGGAGAGTCCAACCCGCCATATCGTATGGCTGATCGGCGGGAGCGTCCGGGTGGGCCCGGACCTCCGGGTAGTCCTGAACCGAGAGAAGCACCCCGGGAAGGTTGGCGTTCGCCCTGGCCATGGGGATCACCCACGTTCCTGCGGGAAACCTCTGCCCCTGAAACTCAACCGCCCGCTCGAGCTGCTGAATCTCGACGTCCTGGAAGGCGAGGCGCCGCAGCAGCTCAACCGCCGCCACCGGGTCCCTCTGCTGCTGAGGGATGAAGTAGGCGTAGGGAGGCCCGTCCGTGTGCGACACGATGACGTCCCGGCCGGCCTGATAGCGGTTGTAGAGGATGTTCTCTCGGTACTTGGCGGCAACATCGAGTGTTGCCGTGGATGCCGTCAGCATCATGTCCACGGAGTTCTTCAGTCGCCACCATCCGCCCGGCCAGAGGCTCGAATGCAGGGTGCCCGGGTTGAGGGCCCGGTCCTCGGGTGGAAAATCGTCGACTGTGTAGAAGCGGGGCGTGGCGTAGCCGTGGAACCCCGTCTCGCTGAACATCAAGACGATGTTCTGAAACACGTTGATGAAGTCGATATACCCGGGATACCAGGTGTCATACCCGGTACCCATGTGGGTCGCGCCCGGGAATCCCCGTTCGTCCAGCATCTGGGCCGCGGCCATGCCCATCATGTTCATGGTCCGGCTCATGAGGGGGTGGTAGTAGGGGGAGATGGGATTGGCGTAAGGCGGCAGAAAAATGGTGGCTGGAAAGGGCGCCGTCTGGTGGTGGCTGTAGATGACCTGGGGCTCCCAGTGTCGGACCACCCGCACCGAGGTCCTGGACTCGATCATGTTGAGTCCGTAACCGTCCCGGTTATTGTCGTGGCCGACGTACTTCTGGTAGAGGGCGGGCAGGCGTGAGATCTCGTACGGCGTGCCGAGGTGCGAGCGATACCAATCGACGACCATCTCCTGCCCATCGGGGTTCATGGAGGGCCAGAGCAGGAGCACCACGTTGTCGAGAATCGCCCGGCTCACGTCCCCGTCCTTTTCCGTGACGAGATCGTAGGCGAGTTGGATGGTGTGCTGTCCGTGGGCCGTCTCGCTGGAGTGCAGGCCGCCGTCGATGGCGACGATCACCTTCCCCTCCCGGGCCAGGCCCCGGGCCTCGTCGTCCGTGAGCCCCTCGGGGTGGGCCAGGCGCTGGGAGATCTCCCGGTAGCGCTCTATGTTCGCCAGGTTCTCCGGGCTGGAAATCAACGCCAGGTACCAGGCCCGCCCTTCCGAGGTCCGACCCACCTCAACGAGCTGGACCCGGTCACTCGCCTCGTCCAGTGCCCGGAAGTAGGCTATGGATTGCTCGTAGGAGGCGAGCTGGAAATCGTCACCGATGGCGAAACCGATGACGGATTCGGGCGTGGGGATCGTCTGCTGGGCGGCAACGGAAGCTGATCCCACTACGAGAGAGAACAGCGCGCCGGTAACCAGGGGAGAAATGGGGAACCTGGGCATCTAGCCACCTCCGGGTTTTGAATGACGTTGTGGGAAGGCAGCAAGATACACTGGGGGCGCTCCGGCGGCACGGCCCTGGTAGCGCCAGCCCTGGCCGGCCGCGCCGATTGCGGAAGAGCCGCCGGGAAGGCAAGTTCGTCGCCTCACTGGAGTAGAACCATGAAACGTGAAGGTCTGGTCGGCTCTCTCTTCGTCTTCCTTCTCGCCATCCCTGCGCTCGCTCTCTGTCAAGCGGAAGGGCCGGCGTATCTCCCGCCTCTGGAGTGGCGCCCGATCGGGCCCGATCGGGGTGGTCGCTCCATCGCCGTCGCAGGACATAGGGACCGGCCCTTCGAGTACTACTTCGGCGCGACGGGAGGGGGCCTCTTCAAGACGACGGATGGCGGTGCGTCTTGGCTTCCGGTGACGGACGGGCAGCTTCGCAGTGCCTCTGTGGGAGCCGTGGCGGTCGCCGAATCCGATCCCGACGTCGTCTACATCGGCATGGGTGAGGTGCAGCTTCGGGGCAACGTGCTCCAGGGCGACGGCGTGTATCGCTCGGGAGACGGAGGGCGGAGTTGGACACACATGGGCCTTGCCGAGACCCAGGCGATAGGCCGAGTGAGGATACACCCCGGTGATCCCGACAGGGTCTACGTGGCCGCGCTGGGCCATCCGTTCGGGACGAGTGCGGAGCGGGGGGTGTTCCGAACCACCGACGGAGGACGGAGCTGGGACAAGGTCCTCTACCGCGACGGCCGCACCGGCGCGGTCGACCTCGTTCTCGATCCCAATGATCCCCAGGTGCTCTACGCCAGCCTCTGGGAGGTGTATCGCAGGCCCTGGAAGCTCTGGAGCGGAGGGGAGGGGTCGGGACTCTTCAAGTCGATCGACGGCGGGGATTCCTGGACCGAGCTGACCGGCAATCCGGGTTTCCCGGAGGGCGTGCTGGGGAAGATCACCGTCGCGGTGTCCGGTGCCGACTCCCGGCGGGTCTGGGCCAACGTCGAGGCCGAGGAGGGCGGCCTGTACATGTCGGACGACGGCGGGGAGTCCTGGACGCTCGTCAACGATCACAGGGACCTGTGGCAGCGGGCGTTCTACTTTCTGCGCATCCAGGCGGACCCGGTCGACCGAAACACGATCTACATCCTGAATTTCAGGCTGATGAAGTCGACGGATGCGGGCCGTACGCTGGAATCAGTGCCCGAGACACACGCCGATCACCACGATCTTTGGATCGACCCCGACAATCCGTTGCGGATGATCAACGGCAACGACGGAGGCGGCGTAGTCACGGTGAACGGAGGCGATACCTGGACCGGGATGAAGTACCCGACGGCCCAGATCTATCGTCTCGCGACCACCAGCGACTTCCCCTACCACGCGTGCGGTGCTCAGCAGGACAACAGCACGATCTGCGTGTCATCGGAGCGAGGGCACCTTCGCAATCCACGAGGCGTCAGCACGGAGTGGATGTACTCTGTCGGCGGTGGTGAGAGCGGCTACGTCGCGCCCCATCCGAATGATCCGGACATCTTCTACGCGGGCGCCACCAACGCACTCACGCGCTACGACCGGGGGAGCGGGCTCTCGTACGACATCCAGCCGCATCCCCGCATCGTCATGGGAGAGCCGGCCAAGGACATGCCGGAGCGGTGGAACTGGACGTATCCCATCGTGATCTCGCGCACGGATCCCGACGTGCTGTACGTCGGATCCCAGCACCTCTGGATGACGGCGGACGAGGGGGAGAGCTGGGCGAAGATCAGCCCGGATCTGACCCGGGCCGATCCGGTGACGATGGGAGATTCGGGTGGGCCGATCGTCTTCGACCAGGACGGCCCGGAGATCTACCCGACCATCTACACCATCGCGCCCTCACCCCATGACGGCGAGACGATCTGGGCCGGCTCGGACGACGGTCTCGTCCACATCACGAGGAGCGGCGGAACCGAATGGCGCGACGTGACCCCGGCCGACATGCCGGAGCACACACGCATCACGCTCATCGAAGCTTCGCCACACCGGCCGGGTTCCGCATACGTGGCCGGAATCCGTTACGAGATGGACGACCGGGCCCCCTACGCCTGGCGCACCGACGACTACGGGGAGAGCTGGACGAAGATCGTGGACGGCATCCGCGGCGACGACTTCGTGCGCGTGGTGCGCGAGGACCCGAACAGGGAAGGCCTGCTCTACGCCGGCACTGAGCACGGCGTGTACGTTTCTTTCGACGACGGGGCCAACTGGAGCAGCCTGTCGTTCAACCTGCCCGACGTCCCGGTGACCGGATTGGCGGTCGAGGAGAGGGATCTGGTCATTTCGACGCACGGGCGGTCCTTCTGGGTACTGGACGATATCGAGACGCTGCGTCAGATCGATTCGGATCTCGCGACGGCCGATTCGCATCTCTTCGAGCCCGCCGACGCGTTTCGGCGGTCGGTTCCGGCTGTCATCGACTACTCCGTCCGGGGGGCGAGCCGACACGTTCGGATCGACGTCCTCGACGCCGAGGGCCGGCACGTGCGCACGCTCTTCGAGGGGACACGCGCGCAGGGCACGCACCGCCAGAGGTGGAACCTACGCTACCCGGGGGCGGTGACCTTCGAGGGGATCGTCCTCGAGGGCGGAAACCCAGCAGTCGGCCCCTGGGCTCCGCCCGGCCGGTACCAGGCGCGGCTCTCGATCGACGGGCAAGAGAAGCTCAGCACGTTCTACGTTCGGCGGGACCCGAGGCTCACGGGCGTGACCGACGCCGGCCTGCTGGCTCAATTCGAGCTGGCCCGTGCCATCCGAGATCTGGAGAGCGCGGCCAATGGAAGCGTGCTTCTGATTCGTGACCTCACGGCACAGGTCGAGGCCAGCGTCGGCGGGAGCGAGGATCGGGGGCTCCGCGTCGCCGCTCGGAGCTTCATCGACCGGATTGCCGCCGTCGAGGGTGAGCTCTATCAGGTGCGCAACCAGAGCCCCAAGGACAAGATCGCCTTCCCCATCAAGCTCAACGACCGGCTCACCGGCCTCCGGTCACGTCTCGAACGGGGGGACGCCGCTCCCACCGAGGCGTACCGGCGTGTCTTCGAGGAACTCTCGGCCGAGATGGCGGTCCAGCTGAGACTCCTCGAGCAGACGCTCGGTCACGAGCTGCCCCGCCTGAACGAGCAGCTCGCCAACGCAGGGTTGCCGACGGTCGTGGTCGGGGATGTGACCATGAGTCGCTCCATGGGCCACCGTTAGCCATCCAACCGCCCGCATCTCCAACTTTCGCCCCGTAGAACCAGTCATATAATCCATGAGGGGGCACGTGAACGCCGGTTCTCGGGCCTTCGGCTCGGGGACCTGACTCACATGTGGGATCGACATGGGACGACGATTATGGACAGTGCGTATCAGGATCTGAGGTTCGTGATTCGCTCGCTCGCACGGCACCCTGGCTTCACGCTCGCCGTGCTGCTGACCCTCGGGCTCGGTATCGCCGCGAATACGGCCATCTTCAGCGTCGTAAACGGCGTAATGTTGCAGCCGCTTCCCTTCGAGTCACCCGACCGACTGGTCACGCCCAACGTCATTTCCACGCAGGGCTTCTACATCTCGACTTCGATTCCCAACTACCTCGACTGGAAGAACAGCTCCCGCTCCTTCGAGGCCTTCGGGGCCTACCGGGGCACCAGCTCGGTGCTGACGGGCCTCGACCGGCCGGAAGTCGTCCGAGCGGAACAGGTGCTGGGGGACTTCTTCGAAGTGCTCGGGATCGAAGCCGCGCTGGGTCGAACCGTCACCGCGGAGGAGTCCGAACCGGGTGCATCACCCGTCGCTACGGTCACCCATGCGTTTTGGGAGAGCCGCTTGGGGGGCGACCTCGACGTTGTGGGCCGCACTCTCATGCTCGACGGCGAGCCCTTCGAGATAGTGGGTGTGATGCCGGAGGGCTTCGCCTTCCCCACGGGCACGGACGAGGTGTATGTGCCCATGGGGTACTTCTCGGAGCAAATGGCCTGGAATACACGGGGCAGCTCGTCAGGGACGCGCGCGATCGCCCGTCTTCTTCCGGATGTGAGTATCGAGCAAGCCCAGATGGATCTCGATCGAATCACTCGAGCCATTCGCGAGACCGAAGACGAGGACGCCGCGGCGCCCGAGCTCGTCCTGGTCTCCGAACTGTACGTAGGCGACCTTCGCACCCCTCTCTGGATTCTCATGGGGGCGGTGGGCTTCGTCCTCCTGATCGCGTGCGCCAACGTGGCGAATCTGCTCCTGGCACGGGGCGAGGGACGACAGCGGGAGATCGCGGTCCGGGCGGCGCTGGGAGCGAGGCGAAATAGGGTGATTCGACAGCTCCTGACGGAGAGCCTCGTGCTCGGGGTCGGCGGCGGCCTCCTCGGTATCGCACTGGCTTCGGTGGTGGTGGGGGCGATGAGAGGTCTCTTGCCCGACAGTCTCCCCGCCCTTCTCACGAGCCGGATCTCGATAGATTCTACGGTGCTCGGCTTTACGCTGGCACTCTCGGTGCTGACGGGTCTGATCTTCGGATTCGTGCCGGCATTGCGCTCGTCGACGCCCGACCTCGTTTCGACCCTCAAGGAGGGCGGACGAGGCGGCTCCGCAGGAGACCGTCGGGGAATAGGATCCGCCTTGGTCGTCGCTGAGGTGGGGCTGTCCCTCCTCTTGCTCACTGGAGCCGGGCTTCTGATCAAGAGTCTCGATCAACTGCGTCAGGTCGACAAAGGCTTCAACGAGTCGAACGTACTCACCATGAACGTGCCCCTCGCCGATTCGAAGTACCCTGAAGAGAGTATGTGGCATGCGTTCAATGAGGAGCTGCTGCAGCGTGTGAAGTCGCTTCCGGGAGTGGAGTTTGCGGCCGTGAGCAACATCCTTCCGCTCGGGGGCAGCAGTTGGGAGACCTCGATCTCGCCTGAGGGCGTAGACCCGTTCGACCGGGACAACAGGCGCTCGGTCCTGACCATGATCGTCGCTGTGGATTACTTCGACGTCCTGGGAATTCAGATGGTACGAGGCCGAGGCTTTACGACGGCGGACGATGCGACGAGTCGTGCCGTCGCGGTAATCGACGAGACGATGGCTGAGCTGTATTGGCCGGGCCAGGACCCCTTGGGAAAGCGAATCACGATGGAGTTCGAGCGGTCCGGCGGAGGTGAGGACGACGGGCCGGGCGTGCCCGTGTACCGGACCGTCGTTGGTGTGGTCGAGCATGTGCGCCACTACCAGCTACAGGAGCCGGGTCGCATCGAGATCTATCGTCCGGTCCGGCAGGCCAAGGCGTCCTGGGGTTTCTCGCCCTATCTGACGGTCAAGACCGCGGGTGATCCGTCCGCGCTCACACAGGCCGTTCGACAGGAAATTCTTGCGATCGACCCTGACCAGCCCGTGAGACGGGTTCGTACCATGTCGGACATCATGAACTCTCAGGTCGCCACCTTCACGGCGATGCGCGCCGTGCTGGTCATCTTTGGGGCGCTCGCGTTGCTCTTGGCTGCCATCGGCATCTACGGCGTGATGTCTTATTCCGTGGCGCAGAGAGGGCGCGAGATCGGAATACGCATGGCACTCGGGGCGGAAGCCGGCCAAGTGCGGTGGCTGATGTCGAAGCAGGGTCTGCAACTGGCTCTTCTGGGGCTCGCGGGCGGCTTGGTCGGAGCCCTCGTAGTCACGCGCGCGCTACGCAGCCTGCTCTTCGGTGTGGGGTCAACGGAGTTGGGCACCCTGCTGTCCGTATCTGGCATCCTCGTGGGCGTTGCTCTTCTGGCTGCCTACATTCCGGCCGCGCGGGCGACCCGCATCGACCCAGGAGTCGTCTTGAGAGAGGAGTAGGCGAAAAGAGACCCACAAGAAAGAGTCTTCTTGTGGGTCTCTTCTCCTACCTTCGATTGGCAGGCTAAATGGGACTTATTTCGTCCGCCTTATTTGCCGTTTCGAAGTCGTTCTTCTTGCTCCATTATCCCGGATAGCCCGCATTCTGCGCGATATTCTCATTTGCATCACCTTCCGCAAACGGAATTGGGAGAATACAGAAATTACAGGGATAATTTATCTGGGCGACATCGCCGGTCACATCAACCCTTGTGACACTGAGCTTATGCCTCATGATATCGTGGATTCTATGCCCTTCATAGCCCAGCTCGATCCTTCTTTCGATCAAGATCTCATCCAAGAGAGGCTGGCCGGTTGCCACTACAGCAGGTGCGGTGGCTAGGCCTCTCTGCCGAATCAGGTCCAAGTCCGCCTGTGCGGCTGCATCCTGCCCTCCCATTCTTGCGTTTGCTTCAGCTCTGTTCAAGTAGACTTCAGAAAGCCTGATCACGGGTACATTGTCGGTTTGTGTTTGAGTGGGCCACTTCATGACCCGATGGGCCGCGTAGATCCCCGTGAGCAACGGATCGATTTGGAACATCCCCCACCGGATATCGGCGGGATCAATCAGATCCAACAGATCCCTCGCAGGAAGGTAATCACCGTAACCGGTTGGCGAGTACATGCAGCCTAGACAATCGCTTCCTCGATTGTCGGTATCATGGTTTTCGATTTCAAATATGGCTTCGGATGTATGACCATCGACAAACTGGTCTACATATGCCGCTCCGGTAAGAAGGCTATAATCCCCGCTGTTGATAACCGCGTCGGCCATTGTCCTCGCATTACCGAAGTCCTCCATGTAGAGATAGACTCTTGAAAGCAGAGCCTGGACAGCTTCGTCCGAGAACATGGCGGAACCTGACCGAGCCTCTGTCATCAAGCCGAGAGCAGTATTGAAATCAAGAAGAACCTGAGCATAAACCTGCGCTACCGTAGCTCTGGCAGGAAGGTCTGCAACGTCCGACACGAGCACGAGCGGAACGCCCGCGTGAGAGGCATCTGCGGTGAAGGTGTAGTGCTGTGCGAACATCTTCACCATGTCGAAAAACGCTAACCCTCGTATTGCATGAGCTTCGCCGAGAAGTTGATTGTATTCGGCTTGTACGGCAGCGAGCGGCTCGAATTCCGCATTGATCATCATGTTCATCATGTTGATCGTTTCAAACCCTTGCGCCCACAAGGACTCCTCATAATTGTGACCTGAGGGGTTAAGCCCTTCAAAGTCGGCGAATTCCTGATAACGGTTGGCCGAGCCGTTCTGTTTTACATCCTCGCCCATGATATCGGACATGAGATGCAGGCTGCGTCCATAATAGCTTGCGCTCGACAGGTTGTTATAGCCGCCAACGATAGAGGCCCGAAAATCTCCAATTTGCTCGAAATACGCATCATTAGACACGTTCTGAAGGGGGTCCAAGGCTAAGTCCGTGCAGGAGGAGAGGAACATCCCCACCACCAGCGAAAGGGAAGCCATTTTCACAATCTTAAAGTGTTTCATGATCATGCCTTATCCTTATAAGTGGTGTTTATTATTGTCATCTTCCCTTTGCCTTAGAATCCCATGGTCAATCCGAAACTCACGGTCTTACTATTAGGGGTCCCTGTATTATAAACACCACTGAAGGTCTGCTCAGGATCAAAATGTAGGTTTTCGTCGGCTACCCAAGTGTAAAAATTGTTCAGATTGATGTGGGCATCCAAAGAACTCAACCTCATAGAGTTCGCCCATGACTCCGGGACCCGATACGCGAGTGTCAAGTTTCTGAAGCGTATGAAGTCGCCCTGATGGAGCCATCTGTCAGAGTTCGATGGTTGCGAGCCTGAAACACCGCCCCACTCCTGTCGTGGGAATAGGGCATCGTCACCCGGGTTTTGCCAGCGGTTTTCCCATGCCCACTGCGATGTTGACCGCGGCAGGTATCTACCATCGCCATGGTAGAACCGTTCTGCACCCTCATATAGATAATGGCCCATCACATAATTGGCCTGGGTGCTCAACGTCCAACTCTTATAACGTCCTGAAAGACCAAAGCTTCCTATGAGATCAGGTGTGGCGCTCTTCCCGTCATAGAAACGGTCACTCGCACTACCGGTGGTCGCTGTCTTTGTTGCGTCGGTCCAGTACAGAGCGCCACCATTGTCTGGATTCACGCCTGCCCAGCCATAGAGGTAGTATTCCTGAAAGTCTCTGCCTTCTTCTCTTCTCTTGGAGCCGTCGATGAACGCCTTTCCGAGTTTCGTAATCTTATTATTCTGCGACGTGAGATTGAAATTCACATTCAGGTCATAATCCGGCGTTCTGAGGAGGTCGGCTTGCACCAAGAATTCCCACCCCCAGTTTTCCATGTCTCCGAAATTCTGCAGGGTGCTCGAGAACCCCGTCGTCAATGAGGTCGGTACATCCAGCAACAGATCGCTGGAGTTCTTCCTGTAATATTCAACGGTACCCGTCACTCTGCTATCGAGTATCGCATAATCAACGCCTATGTTGAAGGCAGTCTGCGATTCCCAGGTCAAAATCCTGTTGGCTACCTGGGACGGTGCCGAGCCCGGCTCGTTGTCATATGCCGCGCCGAAGCCATACAGGCCCTGCCACTCATAGTTACCGATGGCGGCGTTGCCGATCGACCCGTAGCTGCCCCTGATTTTCAGATAATCGATTGCGGAGATAGCCTCCATGAAGGTTGCATGGGTCAGGTTGTACCCCGCTCCCACAGACCAGAAATTCCCGTATCTCTCGTCGGGACCGAACCGTGAAGAACCGTCTCTTCGGTAGGAGGCGGAGAGGAAGTACGTTCTGTCGTAGTCGTAATTCACCCGAGTGAAATAGGACTGGAAGGCAAATTCATTTCTCCCAGCGGACCCTTCGGTAATCGCGGCGTTTGTTGGGTATTGCAGCTGAGGATGAGCGAACCCTTCCCCCCAGACCTCATTCCAAACCCTGTTGTTTTTGGAGACCTCATATCCGGCGACTGCGTCAACATTATGTACGCCCCAGAAGACATCATTGTAAGTCGCCGTCTGGGTGGCTTGCCAGGTTGTAGTCTCCGATTTGGCGTCGTCAGATGAACCCCCAGAGTTCCGACCGTCCCCATAGCGTGGATTCCAGTAGAGATAATCATGCATCTGGTAGACGTCGAAGCTCCAGGCTGACGCAATGGCGAACCTGTCACTGAAACGATACGTCCCGGTAATGTTGTCAATCATCCGGAAGCTGGTTCTCTCCTTGGTGTTCTCAACCAGACCACCCATGGGATGATTCGCACCCATGACATTCGTGTGCTTGTTATAATACTGACCTTCCTCATCGAACATGGGTACGACAGGTGGCATAAAGACAGACATGTAGAAAGCCGACTCCCATGCGCTACCGTCCTCGACGCCCTGTTGCTCTGTCTTCGCTACGCTCAGGTTATTCGCAAGGGTGAAGTTATCCGTGAGCTGTGCCGTGAGGTTAATCCTGGTAGATAAACGGCTGAAGTATTGTTCTCTGATATTGCCTTCCTGATCGAACAGGCCGGCGGAAATGAAATACGAAAATCTGTTGCTGCCGCCCGTTGCGCTAAGGTCATACTGTTGGGTGATTCCATTTCGAGACATCAAATCGAGCCAATTGTTGTCTTCGGTAACGGGCCATTGGGCGTCATATTGGATCTGGGCGTCTGCCGCGGACATACCATCGAGGATACGCGCTTCAACATAGTAGTCGTGGTATTGTGCCGCCGTCAGCCCTTTGAGAAGATTACCATGGGCATAATCAGAAATACCCGTTTGGACTTTGAACTCCATCCTTGGTTCACTCGCCCAAATGGTGTTGCCGGACACCCCGCCTTTGGTGGTGATCAGGACAACACCATTCGCTCCACGGGAGCCGTAAATGGCAGTGGAGGCGGCATCCTTGAGGACAACCAGACTCTCAATATCATTCGGGTTGAGCGACGCGAGCGAATTAGCTGTGCGACCACCGTTGCCGATCTCTGTGTTGTTCCCTGAGCCGTTGTACAAGGCAACCCCGTCGATAACATAGAGAGGCTCGCTGCCTGCAGAAATTGAGCCGATTCCTCTTACCCGAATGTTGAAGCCGGCACCTGGCGCACCGTCTCGGGAGGTAACCAGAACACCGGGGCTTCCCTGGATTACATCCTGAAATGTCGCACGCGGAAGCAGCGTCAACTGCTCAGAACCAATAGCTACAATGGACCCGGTCAGTTCCTCCCTGCGGGCTGCTCCGTAGCCGGTAACCACAATCGCGTCCAACATAAGCGGGTCGAGTACTAATGCAGCATTGACCGTGACCCTTTGATTGCCTGCGATTGTGACCTCTATCCTCTGAGTTCTGTAGCTCACATAACTGAACTCAATCTCATAAGTTCCTGGAGGGACTCCTTCAATGACAAACCCTCCACTTGTCCCTGAAAGGGACCCTCGGCTGGTTCCTACGACAAACACATTAGCACCGGCCAGGACATTACCAGTACCCTCCACAGTTACCGTACCTGCGATTGTACCAGCACCCTGTGCAGAGCTGGTTTCAGCCATGATTCCGCTGAGACCAACCATTGCAGCCAGTTGCAATAAGCACACCGAACTCAACTTACCAAACTTGCCCATAAGTGTTTCCTCCTTAGGAGCTGTGTGTAATCCAACACGAACACAACTTACGACCATTGACCATAAGTGTTTCCTCCATGAGAGCAGGGTGGAATTAAAAAGCACCATGGGGCCGAGGCGTTTCGTGGCACCTCAACCGACGCAGTCGAGGCACAGATCTGGATCGTCAGCTCAGCTGCTCGAAAAAGCCCCTCTCGCACAAGTACTTTCCCACGATGACTACACTTCCGGCAAACCGAAATAAGGCAATCGCTGGTCTCTCCTCGACGCGTTACCGGATAGACCAGAATAGACCTTGGAAAAAGTACATATAGCATGAAGCGATGCGGGGTGCAAGGATGTCCTCCTACGCCTACTCCAGCCCCACAGCCGTGTCCACGGCCCTCAGATCCGGGAAGGGGATCAGCGCTCTGAGGTTCCGGGCGAATCCGTCGAGCCCGGGAAAGAGGGTGGCGGACATCATGTTCATTGAGAAGAGCTCCCGGGTGGCCTCCTGAAGGAAGGCTCGGTCGGTGGAAAGGGGGAGCTCCACCATGAGGTTGTCGGGGTCGTCAGTGGCCCGGAGGTTGTCCATGAAGGAGCGAGTGATATCTCCCGGGACCAGAAACAAGCTCTGTTGGACGATGAGGCGGCGGTTCATTCGCCATGGATTCAGGCGAAAGACCAGGGGTTCCGGGGGATCGGAGCTGATGATGGCATCGACGGTTTCCTTCTGCTTTGCATTGGGATCGGCGGCCAGGAAGGGCTTCAGACGCTCACGCTCAAAGGCCCTTTCCCAGATCTTCCCCAGGTCCATGGCAAAAACCGAGGTGGGCTCCCCGGGCTCCGCCCTTTCGATGGCGAAGTGGACCGCCACGAAGAAGGAATAGCTCCAGTCCAGGAGGCGTGTGGGGGCGCCGTGGTGGCGCATGAGGGCCAGCCAACCGATTCGGTCGCCCTCCGCAGGCTCGTTTGACAGATAGAGGTGGGCTTCCCGCTTGAAGCGGCGCATGAGCCCTTCTTCGAGCTCCGGGAGCTCGGCCCAATCCCTCCCCCACCGGTCCACAGCCGCCCGCTCCAGGCTGGTCTTGAACCCTCCGGGCTGACACTGATCCCCCCGGAAGCACCATTGGCCTTCCTTGAATCCTTCGTACCGTTCGAGCAACTCACGCCAGCTCTGGATGGGATCGGACATGGGAGCCTCCCGGCTGTTGAGTCTATCTCCGGCTCTTCTCCAGATACGGCACGCCCTCGGTCATCCACGCCGGGGCCGGCTCGCCCTTGAGGTAGTGGTTGAAGAACTCGAAGAACCTGACTGTCAGATCCCTTCGATTGGCGAGTCCGCGCAGCCCGTGCCCCTCGCCGGGATAGGCCAGGAGAACCGCGCTCTTGCCGTTGAAGCGTAGGGCGTTGTAGAAGCCGAGGGCGTGCTGGAACGCCACTGTGGGATCCGAGGTGCCGTGCATGATCAGGAACGGCACCTTCGCATCGGGGACGTGGGTGAGCCCCGACTCAAACCTGTACAGCTCGGGGTCGTCCCACGGATTGGTGGCCTGGCGCCCCTGGCTATAGAGGTAGTAGCTGGGCGCGTTGGCACCGCTGCCACCGTCGATGCCGTAGGCCCATCCCCAGTTCTGGTTGAAATCGTAGGTCATGTCGGTAACGCCGGCGCCCATCCCGACGGCCGCGAACATGTCCGAGCGCGTGCCGACGAACGCGGCGCCCTGGCCGCCGTAGCTGTGCCCGGTGACGCCGATACGCTCGGGGTCTACGTAGCCCATCTCAATCACCTTCTGTACCGCGGCCTCGATGCACTCCAGCATGTCGGAGTGCGACGTTCGGGTTCGGAAGTGGATGTCGGGCATCATGGTGAGGTAACCCTCGCTCACCGCCTGGATGGGCGAGGAGCCCATCCCGCCCATGTAGGAGGGCGCCGTGTAGCGGTGCAGGTTCTGTGATTCCTTCTCGTAGAAGGTCACCAGCATTGGGCGCTTCTCGCCCGGCTGGTAGTCGTCGGGCAGCGCCAGAATGCCCTGCAGTCGCACGCCGTCGTCGTTCTCGAAGTCGAACAGGATGCGGTGGCCCCACAGGAACTCGGCCTGCTGGGGATTGGCGTCGGTGATCTTGGTCGAGGCAGCGAAATCCGGGCCCGACACGCGCAGGTCCGGGAACTCCTCGAACGTCTGGCGGGTGAGGAGGAAGCTGTCGGCCTCCTTCGCCTTGGTCGGTGTGCTGAACCTGGCGTCTTCGAAGACGATCTCTGTCAACTGGCCGTCGGCGAGCTCGTAGAAGCCGGCCTTCTTGGTCCATTGGCCGTAGGCCGACAGCGTCAGGGGCTGCGACAGGTCGATCTTGCCGGGTGGGGAACCGCCGCGGCGGAAACCGGTAGGCCGGGCCTCAGGGTCCAGATCGACATAGCGGAACCGGATCTCGTTGTCGGCTCCCTCGCCGTTGGTGAGGTTGCGGGCGTCGGAGCCGTCGAAGGGAAGCACCCACAGGTCGTAGCGGGTTCGGGCGATGGCGGCCGTGCCGTCGGTTGTGTAGCCGGCGATGCCGTAGGAGGGCTTGGGAGCGGCGTGATCGTCCTCGACGTTGATGAAGCTCGGCGGGGTGTCGCCGCCCAGCGTGCGGGAGGTGCCCGCGTCGAGGTCGTACGCCCGGATCTCCAGGTCTTTCCAGTACAGGTAGTAGCGTCCGTCGGCCGAGAAGCCCAGCAACCCCGCGCTGGTGAGCTGATTCGTCAGCATCAGCGTGCGCTCCCCGGTCGAAGTCTCGACCCGATAGATGTCGGCGGCGGCAGGATTGTAGTCGTGGATGTAGGCGCGCCTATCGCGGCCGATCGCCCAGCGCCCCTCCGACGCGACGTCGAGGTCCCGCATGGTGTCGTCGGCGAGCTTGATGAACTTCCCGTTCGCGACGTCGAAGACCTGCCGGAAGGTGAAGTTTCGATCGGTGTTGGCACGCCTCATCTGCAGCGACTGGATCCGCTCGTCGAGTGTGTTCCACACGTCTACGTCAGCGACCTCGTCGGTGCCCCCGCGTTCCGTGTCGGGCTCTTCGACCTGCTCCTTGATGCCGAAGAAGACACGCGCGTTGTCGGCGCTCCAGCTGAGGGTGCCGCGATCGCTCACCACCCACCCCTCCGGGAAGCCGTCAGCCCCGGCCGGGTCGAGGGTCATCGGGGACGGCGGCGCATCGCCGTTCAGCGCCGCACGCACGTCCGGAAAGGCGATCAGGACATTGTCGCGTTCACGCATGTCCTCGACCTCGAGTCCCTTCAACACGGCCAGCGCACTGCCGTCCTTGCTCCACGTCAGCCGGTTGTAGTTCTTCGCATCGTTGTCGAGGGCGTGCATCCGCCCGCGCTCCAGGTCGAGAACGAAGAGGCCGTTGGCATCCTTCATCGCTGCGTCGACGGTGTAGGCGAGAAGATCGCCTTCCTTGTTGAACGAGATGTCGCCGACGCTGCCGAGGAGCTGGTCCCGCCCGGTCGTGAGGTCGTGTACGATCACGTCCACGCCGCGCGGGCCTTCGGGTGTATCACCGCCTCCACCGGCGCCCTGGTTACCCCCGCCCCTGCCGCCCTCGGCCGCCTCGGGTGGGCGTCGCCGCAGGATCAAGTGGGTCGAGTTGTCGGAGAAGGTGAACGACTCGATGTTCAGCCATGACTGCACGTCGCCGGTGGTCAAGTCTCGGAGCTCGGCTCGTCGCGGCTCCTCCTCCTCCGCCTCTTCACCACGCTGTTCGGTCTCGAGTGCCTGTCCGCGACCGCCTCGTCCACCTCCTCCACCGCTCGGATCGATTTGATACGCGATCCAACGCGAGTCCTCCGAGAACGTGCCGCCGGTGGCGTTCGGCACCTCCACGTCCTGGTCGGTCTCGAGATTGAGGATGTGCAGGACCGCCTTCGCGTCTTCCGGCTTAGTGTTGCTGAACCGCAGCACGTAGCTCACCCACATGCCGTCACCGGAGATCTCCTGGCTACTGATGCTGCGCCAGCGCGAGTAGTCGTCGACGGTGAGGGCTTTCAGGCCTGTCGCCTGTGGCGTCTGTTGCGCGTAGGCGGCGCCGGACAACACGAAGATGGCAACGGCTATCAGGACCGGTATGTGGCGTCTGCCGGATCCGATGCGGTCGTGATTCACGGGCGGTCTCTTCTCTGGAACGGAGGAAGGGATGGCTTTTGATGAGGTATGTTACATGTGCCGCTCAGTAGCGCCAGCTGCTGAGGTCGGCTCCCTCAGGGGCCGTGCGGAGAATATGCTCAGCGAATTGGGGGAAGAATCGCTGATAGACGGTGAGCCGCTGGATCTCCAGAGGCTCTTGGTGATCTCCCCACCAGCAGTGGCCGTAGCGATCACCGTACTCCACCAGACCTCCGTAATGAGGATCCCGGGTATTCTCCAGGAAGTCCTCCATGAGGTAGACCGCATTGTTCAGGTACCAGTCGTCCATGTCGCCCGTGTAGATGCGCAGCTTGCCCACCAGCTTCGGACCCAGGGTGGCCCAATCCCGCTCCAGGATGTGCCGGAGGTCGTAGTTCTCCTTCCAGTAGTCCGCCACCTCCCGGTCGATCTCGCCGGTGACCCGGTCCCAGATGGGTGCCGTGTACCCGTCCTCGCCCACCGGGCCGTACACGGCTTCCCAGGCGGCCCAGTCTTTCCCCGAGCGTCCCCGGCTTCCCAACACCATTTCCCAGGTGATGTCTTCCTGAATCATCGAGAAGGGATGACCCAACCAGTCGCGGCCCGAGGGCTTGGGCGTGTGCTTCCAGTCGCTGTTCATGAAGTAGGCGTTGTCGTCGTTGTAGATGTCGACGGTCTCGAAGTGTCTGAAGTCCACCGCATCGGGGCAGAACGACCAGGCGCCGTTGAACTCGTCAGGGTAGAAGATTTGCTGCCCGAGGACCTCCCACCCTCCGGTGGAGCCCCCGAACATCAC
>SDBT01006337.1_pt1 | contig 19651 bp, 6 predicted proteins | sample 2277101 | NCBI WGS metagenome assembly SDBT01 (sample SAMN10404973, study PRJNA504765) | marine sediment metagenome | isolation source: marine sediment core GS10_PC15, 103 cmbsf | place: Arctic Ocean: Southern Knipovich Ridge | collected 2010 | reverse complement strand
ACCCTACCCCTGAGCGTGCATGGCCGACGTCAACTGCTCTGCCGGGCCCGCATCAAGAGTGCCCACGATCCGTTCGACTACGACAATGACTGGTACTTCCAAGTCGGCGTGCGCGCCCCGGTAACGGTGCTTTGCGTGAACGGCCAGCCAGCGGCATCGAGTGACGGCAGCCAGAGCTTTTTCCTGGTCAGTGCGCTGGCGCCGCGGACGACCTCGGCCTTGGCCGCCCCGGCGATCAACGTCCAGGAGTGCGAGTTGAAGGATCTCGAGAAGCGCCGGCTCTTTCAGTATCGCGTCATTATTCTCGCCGGCGTCCCCCAACTGCCGGCGGAGATGCGGGACAGAATCCACAAGTTCGTCCGCGATGGAGGCGGCCTGATTGTTTTCCCGGACGGGCCGAAGGCCGTGGAGGAGTATAACGCCTGGCCGTTCCTGCCGGCGCGCATCAGTGGACACCATGCCGCAGACTTCCGCTACGTCAATTCGGTTACAGATGAACATCCCGCGATGCGGATTGTGCAGCAACGGGCTGGAGACGGCATTTACGAACTGAGTTCGAGCAACTGGTTTGCGCTGGCGCCACAGAACGAGGCCCAGGCCTTGTGCACCTTTGACAATCAGCAACCGGCACTGGTCGCCGGCGACGTTGGCAAAGGCAAGGTCGTCCTGGCTGCGGTTGGTGCTCATGTCAACCAAAGCGACTGGCCGTTGCGGCCGGCGTTCGTTATTCTGGTACGCCAACTGGTTCAACACCTCGGGGAGCCGCTGCGGCCGCTGCCGCTGGCCCGCGAACGACTCGTTGGCGACGCCGCCACAATCGCTATTCCGCCGGAACTGCAGGAAGGCACGCCGGCGGTTTTCCGGCGAGTGGACGGCGCCACCGAGAGCTATGAATCACTGGCCTGGTTGCGGCGAGGGCTGCGCCAGACACTGCCGGAGACCGCGCAACGCGGCCACTACCTGCTGTGTACCCGCCCGGGGCAGACTCCGGGAATGCTGTCCGAGCCCGGTCTGGGGGCGTGGAGTACCGCCTTCTCGGCGAACTATCACCTGCAGGAGAGCCTGACGGCGCAACTGGATGAGGACGGGCTGAAAGGCATCTCTCCGGACGCCCGGCTGCAGGTGGAGCGCCAGCCAGAAGCCGCCGCGCTCATTGCGGCAATGCGAAACGGCCGGGAAGCCTGGCGGTTCCTGCTCGGCCTCGGCCTGTTGGTCCTCATGATCGAAAGCTTGGTTGCCTGGCGAACCAGCAGCGAGAGTGGATAGGAGACGAGCGAGTATGCTGAATCCTGGATACCACATATCGGATAGAGGATATACGAAAGACGCCCTGGACGGCGCGGGCTCGTGCCGGTCGAGATGGCGGAATTTCTCATTTCTCATCACCGGCGAATCAACCTCGAACCCCGACACTGAAACACTATGACGTTTCTGGCAAGACTGGCAATGCTGATCTGCGGCGACTGGGCTGACCTGTTTACCGCCATCAACGACTCAACCTGGTTCTTTGGACCAGGCGGCCGTGCCCTGCTGTTCATCGGCCTGCCCGTCGCCCTGGTGCTTAGCATACTCTGTTATGCCCGGACCACTGAGGGACTCTCCATTCGTTCGCGAGCCGTGCTGTCCGCGTTGCGGTTTACGGCATTGGCCCTGCTCCTGATCATGCTGAGCGGGGTGACCGGCAATTTAATCTTGAACGAGTCAGTCCGTCCCAGGATCCTGGTAATCGTGGATGACTCCGGCAGCATGGAACTGCCGGGCGCGGCCGGGACCCGGGCCCAACAGGTGGCAGACGTCCTGGCCCACGGCTTGCACGACCGCCTGGCGAACCGTTTCGATCTGGTCACGGTGACAACCAGCGGGGCGGACGATAATCTGTCCGCCGGCGGGGCTCAGGATCTGGCCCAAGCCTTGATTCGGCAGACAGCCAAAGGACAGCCGCCGGCGGCCATCGTGTTGCTGACCGACGGCTCGCAGATTGGGCCGAATCCCGTCGCCCAGGCGGCAGCCGAATTGCCGGCGCCGACCCACGTGCTGGTGGCTGGGAAACTGGAGAAGCCCACTGACCTGATCCTGCGCCGGATCAGTGTGCCCGCGTTTGTCTACGCAAGTGACCAGGTGCGGATCTCTGCAGAGATCAGCACCTTCGGCCTGGCCGGCGAAGCCGTACTCCAGTTGATGTCCGTGAAAGACGGCCGTGAGAAGGAGCTGGCCAACACCAAGGTCGTCCTCCCGAAAAACGCCGGCGCCTCCCCGGTCCATGGACGCCTCGAATTTTCAGCCGGCCGTCCCGGCATTCACCACTTCCGCCTGAAGCTCGTGCCGCTGCCGGGCGAGGTCACCGAAAAGAACAATGAGATCCTGTTTCATCTGGACGTTCGGCCGGAGAAGATCAAAGTTCTTTTCATCGAAGGCGAACCCAGTTGGGAGTACCGTTACATTCGCAACGCCCTGGAGTCGGATCCCGTCGTCAAGTTCTACGGGCTGATCCGGTTACCGGGCGAGGAATGGCTCTATCAGGGCGATGCCAAACGCCCGGACGGCAAGCCGGTGATCCGCCACCCGAAGAAAGGTTTCCCGTCCTCGGCAGACGAGTTGAACTACTTCGACGTGATCATTCTGGGGGATCTGGAACGTAAGCTTTTCGAGCAGAACAACCGCTTTGCCGCCTGCGAGGAATTTGTCCGCAACCGGGGCGGCGGCCTGGTCACCATCGGCGGCAAACATGTCTACAGTGCGGGCATGTACGAAGGCACTGCTCTGGCCCGAATCTCGCCGTTCATCATTGAGCGCCAGAAGAAGCAGCATCTGATCAACCGCTTCAACGTGGCGATCACATCGCAGGCGTTGCGCCACCCGCTTATGCAGCTCGAGGGCGACCCGGTGAAGAATCTGGCGGCCTGGAATGGTTTGCCGTGGGTCGAAGGCGGCAACGCCTTTCGGGCCGTGAAACCCTCGGCAACACTGCTGATGGTACACCCTGAACTGCGCACCAAGTACGGGCCGCGACCCGTTGCCGCGGCATGGCAGTACGGCGCTGGTCGGGTCTACGCCACCGCCCTGGACGGCACCTGGCATTGGAAGCTGGCCAAAAAGATCCAGACCGACTACCATCGGCGCTTCTGGGGATTGGTGGTCCGTTGGTTGGCGAACGATCCACGGACCAAGAGCGCTGGCGCCCAGATCTACTCGGAAGATGCCGTGCTGGAAGTCGGTCGCCCCGCCAACTTCGCGATGACGCTCCGCGATGATCGCGGGACACCGCGTACGGATGCCAAAGTGAGTTATGTGATCGAGGATGGCAACGGCAGGAAGCTCTTTACCTCCATGCGTCGGCCGGACTTGTCCGCCCCCGGTCGTTACGGCATTTCCTTTGTTCCGAAAGCGCCGGGAGTGATCGTCGTCCGGACCCACGTGGAAGCGGGCGAGACTCAGTTGGAAGACCACAAACGCTACCTGGTGGCGCCGTCCCGCGTCGAGTATCTCCAGGTCGAACCGGACCTGGCCGGCATGACGGCGCTGGCAACAGCAAGTGGCGGCCAGGCATTGCCGTTGGCCGAACATGACAAGCTGGACCTGAAGGCAGACGCCGTGTCCCAAACCCGTCAGCTTTCGGCCGCGTTGTGGCGGTCCCCCGGCATGCTGATTCTCCTGTTTCTCTGCCTGGGGGTCGAATGGCTCCTGCGCAAACGACGAGGATTGGGCTAGTGTACTGTCGTCGAGATAACGGAACGAAGACGGATTGAATCAAGGGTAAATCTGGAACCAATGAATAAACAGCAAGCCAAAGAAGCCTACGGGACCCTTGTCCGCCGGACCTGGGAGGTGGCCCGGCTGCAGTCCCGATGCCGACTGGGCGAGGGATTGGGCAGACTGATCGTGTGCCTTGCCCTGCCCCTCCTGTTGGTCTTGGTTCTCGAGCATCTGATCGGGCTTGCCTTCTATCTCCGGGCTCCGGTCCTGCCGGCGCTCGCCGTCGGGCTGTTGGTCCTGGCCTGGCGCTGGATGCTGCGTCCGTGGCTCCGCCGGCCCGGCCTGTACGGCGCGGCACTGATTGTCGAACGCGCCCGACCGGATCTAAAGACACAACTGATCACCGCCCTGCAGGTCTATCCGGATCTGCAGAACGACAGCCCGCATTTTGATGAGCAGATGGTTGCTGCTGTGGTTGTGCAGACGCAGGAAAAGACCCGCACTGAAGATTTCCGGACGGCTGTCGACCGACGCCCCATGTACCGTTTTCTCGGTACTGCCGGTGGGGTCGTGGTGATGTGGATCGCCGCCTTTGCCATCGGCGCCGGCGCCATGGGTTCGGCCTTGGGACAGTTGGCCAGTGCCTGGCAGGATGTACGTAACGTCGTCCAGAAACTCGCCGGCGCCCGAATCGAAATCGAGGCGCTGGAGAAGGACGCCTATCTTGTGGGCGCCAAAGTTGTCGTACGGGCCCGGCAACACGGGTTCCACAGCGAGCAGATGGAAGTATACACTCGCGCCAGAGGCACGGACGAATGGCAGCAGTCAACCGTGCCGGTCGATGCCCAAGGCCAGTCTTCGTTGGTCATCCCGGCAGCAACGAATAGCTTCGAGATCTATTTCGCTCACGCGAGGATTGTCAGCAATCCGGTATTGGTGAATGTCACTGAACAGCCGCGCATCGTCAGTCTGTCGGTCGAATACGAGCTGCCGGAATACACCCGTCGGGCGCCGATTCTCCAGGTGCGCAGCGACGGCAATCTGCGGGCGGTGTACGGCACGTCGGTCATCCTTAGCATAGAAAGCAACAAGGCCTTGCAGGGCGCGGTCCTTCGCGGTTCGTTCAGCGGCAAGCCGCTGAAGCTTACGATTGGCGGCAAGTTTGCCCGGGGCTTGATCCGACTGACCGGAAAGGACTGGCTCAGTGCCGCCCGTCAGAAAACAGTCTACACCTACACTCTCGAACTGCGGGATGAATTCGGCTTTAGCAATGGCGACGCAGCCCACAAGTACAGTCTGGCCGTCGAGCCGGATCTGGGTCCACGTATCGGCTTCATTGGTCTGCCACACCGTTCCAGCGCTGACGAACCCCACGTGCTGGAAGACAAGCTTGACGGCATCGCCGCGATTATTCGTGCCGGTGACGATTGGGGCGTCGCCGGGATCAAGCTGCACTACCGTCTTGAAGATTTGGAGAGCGGCGCGGAGAAGAAGCACGAAGTGAAGGAACACCGTTTCCCCATGCCGCGACCGGAGGTACGACAACTGCTCCTTCTGCGTCTGAGCGAGATCGGCGCCAAGGTTGGCGACCGGATCGTATTCTGGGCCGAAGCCGAGGATGCCTATGATCTGGAACCGGAGACCGGACCGCACAAGAGCCGGACACCCGTCTACCGGGTTGCGGTGGTAGCTGAAGAAGGCTTGTTTGACAGTGTCGTCTATCGCGACGACTGGTCAACGCAGTGGTATGACTCGATCAAGGTGGCCAGTCTGTCCAAGCGCGAGATTCCTCCGCGCCTGGCCCCGGCTACCGAACCAGCGGCCAAGGTGGCGGCCAAACTGCTCGAGGCCCCGGCCGTCACTAATCGCGTACCCGGTAATGACCGTCAGTTGATCCGTGCTTACTTTGAGACTCTGAATGTGGTCCGAGGCGCCAATGAGTGACGCCGTGAGCAACGTTGACAGGAGGATATTCGACATGAACAGCTTGGTCCCGAGACGATTCGCCGGCGCCCTTTTGTTGCTGGCCCTGCTCTTCGCCACACCGGCGGCTCTCGGCCAGTCCGCCAAGGTTGAAGACTGGGTCCGAACCCTGTCCGGCGATCGGACCGAATCCGAAAGCGATACCGGCGTGGTTGGCATGAGCGCCAGCGAGGCGGAAGCCCTGGCCGCCGCCGAAGAGGAAGAGGAGGATGACGAGGAAGTCGCCGAAGACTTCATCCGCAACCGTCGTCGTCTGGTCTTTCGTGAGATGAAGTTCGCTTCGGATTGGGATACCGACCCGACCGCAATGACCGCAATGATCTACCAGTTCAAACGGCGCACCGGAATGGATTCCTACGCCCTGCAGCCCCGCCGGCCGCTCACTTTCGACGACCCCGATTTACTCCACTGGCCACTCGTCTTCATGACGGCGCACAATGCGTTCACGCTGTCCAAAAAGGAAATCCTCGGCCTCCGTCGCTACCTCCAAAACGGCGGCTTTCTGTTTGCCGATGACTGTCTCTACGGATTCCCTTTTGGACCTGCTTTCCATAGTGAACTGATGAAGGTGCTGCCGGGAACCGAGTTCAAGGAACTGCGTCCGGATCAACCGGTATTCAGCATGATGCTGAAACAGAAGTACACGTGGCCCGAGACCAATGAAGCGGGTCTTCCCGGTTCGCTGAAAGCCAACCCGTTCGAATACATGCTGGTGGACGGCCGCATCGGCGTGCTCTACACGACGCCGGATCTCGGTTGCATGTGGGAGATTTCCAGCCCCCCTACCCCATCCAATCCGCTGGGCACCGGGATGCATAACTGGGACCGGATCCCGGGGCTGCGTGAAGACGCCTACCGGATCAGTGTGAATATCCTACTCTATTCGATGATTCACTAAGCGGCAGACGGCCCGAAGGGCCTATGCGAGCCGCCAGGCGAGAGCGAAGCGGCAACGAGAGAGCGCCCTGTGTTTCCAAAACCGCAATTCATCTGTTCAGCAAAGGCCGGTTGGCTGCCGTGCATCGTCTTGAGTTTCCTCGTGGCGTTTGGCGTCGCCCGGGCGGCAAATCCGCCCAAGCCGCCGGCGCCGCAAGTGCGCCTGGCCCCGGCCGCGGATTACCAGTGGGTGCCGTATGAGTTTCTCGGCCTCGGGTTCGACCCCAAGACACAACGGATCTGGAATATGCACCACCGTGGCCAGGCCGCGATCTACGGACGCAGCGGTGAAGCTTTGCGACTCGTGGTGAGCGCGCAGAATGAAAGCGCCGCAAGCTTCCAGGTTGCCGGTTCGGTTGCCGACTATTACGGCCGGCCGGTACACAAGTTTCAATTTGAACTCGCAGTACCGGCAAAGGGGAAGACGCAACAGGTGATTGCCTTCACCCCCACCGAACAGCAAAACGGTCCTTTCTACATATCCGCCACCTGGGAGCAAGTCAACGGCAGACACGAAGGGGCTCTGTCGCTGGTCGCCGGCCAGGCAAATACCCGATTCACCGTACAGGACTTTGAAGTTGTTCGGCATCCAAAACCCGGCGGCACGTTCGAAACCACCACGACCGCCCGCAAACGCGGCGACTACGGTCTGCTCGTGCGCCTGCCCCCGCTCGAGAAGCCGCCCACGGACCCGAATCGACGGCGACACTGGCGGCCTAAGCCCTCCACCCTTGATGTCCCCCTCTATCTGGCTCTGCCCGGACGCCCCGTGAAAGTCGGCGTCTGGCTCAAGACCAACGAAGATCTCAAGCTTGAAGCGAAGTTCAGCGATCCGGGCTTCGATGCCCGGCAATCAACCCATTACGACACCTGGAACGTGGGGCCCATCGACATCAAGAAAGGGGAATGGCAGTATCTGCAGATTCCGATACCTGGCTTCTCGCGGCCCAAGGCCCAACGGCGGAAGGCCGGCGAAGCAAACGGCATCATGGACTATCCACTGACCTTGCAGTATCTGCGCCTGACTGCCAAGACCCCGGCTCAAGTCAGTCTCGACAGCATTGAAGCCTGGACCCAGGGCGAAGTGGGAGACAGTCTCCGTGTCCGCCTCGCGAATAGCAAGCCACTCGGTCTGTTCTACCGCAACGATGTCTTGCGACTGCGCCTGGCGAACGGTTGGCTCTGGGGCAAGCCCGTGCCCGTCCGCGGTCAGGCCGCCTTGCTGGACTGGGCCAAGCGCCGAACGGACCTGGGAACGTTCCGCGCCGATCTGGCGCCCGGCGCGGAACAACTGGCGTTACTGAAACTGAAGGATCTGCGCCTCGGGCCGCACAAACTCGAGATCAAAGCAGATGCCGGCACGCGCCGGGTGCAAGGCCCCGACACGTCCTACCCCCATATGGTCTATGAACCAAAGGCCAAAGCACTCGGCTATGACGCCCTGATAGACATTGTCGGAAGCCGCGATGCGGTGCTCTTCGATCTCGGCCTGCTGCAAGACCAAGTCATGATCCCGTGGCATTCAGTTGACGGCAGTCCATCCGTTGAGCCCTACCCGGCACAGTGGAGTTTCGACTGGTTGACTCCCGCCATCGCCGGCCGTCGCAAGGCCGGACTGGAAGTCGCGGGGGTTCTGGGATTCACTCCGTTGTGGGCGGATCCGTCCGCCAGTTTCAATCGCCGCATGGGTGCGTGGTACGGCAGTACCTACACCATGCCGGCGCGTAAGATCTATTGGGAGGAGTACGTGCTGCGCACGGCGGAAACCTACAAAGACATGATCAACACCTGGATCGTCTGGGATCGCCCGGACTCCAGCGCCTTCAAGGCAAGTGCCAAAGACTATGTCGAGAACCTCGTCAAGGTTGCCCATAAAGCCGCCCGTGAAGCCAACCCCAATGCCCGGATCATCACCGGCGGCGTGACCCGGGAGAACATCGAGAAGTTCCTCATCGCGCTCGCCGATGCGGGTGCGCACCGCTCGTTGCACGGCATCGGGCTCTATCCCACGACCGCCCCGTTGTCGCCGGAAGACGGCTACATGGAGGTCCTGCTCGAACGCGCCCAACGCATCCGACGCGAGGAGAAGATTGAGGCCCCGCTGTGGATTCTGAATCTGGACTGGGCCACCGGCGCCGGCCAGTATCGCGTTGATGAATACGACCAATCCCGCTACGTGGTTCGGTCCTACGTCATCGCCCGGGCCTGCGGCATTGACCACATCCTCTTGCGGGCCGACGGCACGACCATGTATTCACGCCGGGACTCGGCCAACCTGATTTATGAACAAGGCGGACTGACCGGCATCAAACCGGCCGCGCTGGCGGCGAAAACCGTTATCTCGCAATTGCATGGTTCGGTCTTTCGCCAAGATTTGTTCCTGCAGGACCGTTGGGCCGGTCTTTCGCGCGGCTACCTGTTTACTCATCCCCAGGGCCACCCCCTGCTGGTACTGTGGCGCTGCTCCGGAACAAGCCGGCTGCAACTGCCTACGGCCCCGGCAGCTATCGTCGACGTCTATGGCAACCCGGTCGCCGCCGGCCGTCAGGGGACAGCGACGGTTGTTGACCTGCAGCCGGACCCGATCTTCGTGCACTTCCCCAAGGGCGCCTGGCAAGCCGTCGCCAAGAACATCGAACGCACGCCGCTGCGTTTCGAAGATGCGCCGGAATCGGCATGGAAAGGAAAGTTCCGTTTCCATCTGGATGTCGGGAATGCCGATGACGAGGCCCGGGTGAAGTACCGCGCCGATAACGCCCGCATCGTCGGGCCAATCGACAGTCATTACCACAACGATTACGGGCGTCGCATCATTGACCGCGGCCGCCATTTTCTTGGCGCCGAAGCATTTGAGATCGACGTAAAAGGCTACGGCAAGGCTGACCTGCTGATCCGTAAACGGATCAACTACGCATCCCCCGACCAGATGGTGCAGGTCTTCTGCAACGGCCGCGCCGCAGGACAATGGTTTGCGTTCAAGCGTGACCGTCGCTATCGCTGGCGCGACGTTGATTTCGTTGTCCCGAACCGCTTCTTCGCCGGTGAGACCCGGGCCCGGATGAAGTTCGTCTGTGTCGGTGGTCGTGAAGCAACCAGCTACTACTACTGGGCCGCACCACTCCAGACGCGGACGATCTACCTCTCTGATATGCCCCTGCTGGTCAACACCAGTGGTTATGGGCCCGGGGCAAACCGCGACCGCAACATCCTCGGCGGCGAGATGCGATTCTACAAACTTCCGGACAAGACGTTCACCAAAGGAATTGGCACGAATGGCGCCGCGACCATGGCCAAGAGCCTTATCGTGATCCCGCTGAATAAGAGCTTCAAGCGCTTCAGAGCAACCGTTGGCATTGACACCGCCACCAACGGCAAAGGCTCCGTTCGCTTCCGAATCGGCGACGGCACCAAAATGTTGTGGGATTCCAAGGACATGACCTACTACAGCGCCCCGAAGGACATCGACATCGACGTCTCGAACTCGATCATTCTGATGCTCTGGACCGGAGACAGTGGCGATGGGCATCGCAACGACATTGCCAACTGGGCAAACGCGCGATTGGAGTTGAAATGAAGACGTTGCTTCTGATACTTCTCATCAGTTGCACGCCCGCGGCGATTCTGGCTGGACCAGACGCAAAAGCTGCCGGTGACCTCAGCAGGCCGGGAACTCTCGAAAAACTCGTACAGGCCGGAACGAAGGCGATTCCGACTCTCAAAGCGGCATTGTCCGGGAAACGCCCCGACCTGGCAGTCCTGGCACTCGGTCGCATTGGCGGCCCGGAAGCAGTGCCGGCCCTGACCATCGCCGCCGGCCATGATGACGGCGAAGTGCGAGCAACCACAGCCTGGGCCCTGGGCCGGTGCGGCGGCGGCGTTGCCGCGTCTTTTGCCGGAAGCGCTCCTGCACAAGGTCCAGCAACGCTGGTGCTGTGCCGTTTAGCCGGCGACCAATACGCCCCGGCTCGAGCCGCGGCCGTCAATGCTTTGGCTTTGGCGCCTACGGCGGAGGCGGACGCGGCGTTGCGACGCGCGGTTGCCGACCGTAACCAGGCCGTCCGCATGGCAGCCGTGAACGCAATTCGCAGCGGCAAGCGCAAGGACCTGTTCAATGCGTTGATCCCACGCCTGGATTACCGGAGAAGGACGCGGCAACACAGTGCCGCGGCTACAGCACCTCCTGCACAAAAACCGGCAATGCCGGTCATCTGGGCCGAACCGGGAATCCGCGTGCGCCTGGCGATCATCCGGGCCCTGGGCGAGTTGGCCGTGCCCGATGCCGTTCCGGCACTGATCTACGCCATGGAACGCGAGAATAGTTTCAATCGTCTCGCAATCATGAAGGCCATCGAGGGCATGGGAAAGGAAGCCGCCCCCGTATGCCTGGGCCGCATCGTCCCGACGCCCTACGACCAACAGGCGGTCCAGAAACACCTGCCACTGCTCATTAACAACGGAACTCTCGCCGTGATCGCCGGCCGCCTGGGCGATGCCCGATGCATCCCCCACCTGATCGACACCCTGAAACTCCCCCGGCAGGAGATCGGCCGTAACCTCGACCTTACCGAACTCTATACACAGACGGTTAAACTGCTCGGAACCTATCGCGTCGAAACCGCCGGCGCCGATCTGGCGTCCCTGCTGAAAACAGCGCGTGTTCAGAAGCTGTCCGTTGCCGTACAGGATGCTCTCCGTGCCGTTGGCCGGCCGGCGGCCCGGCCGTTGGCCCGTAATCTTGACGACTGGCAAACCGCGCCACTCGTCATGAAGATGCTGCGGGAGCCGGGGCTGCGTACGCAGCTGGCTCGCGAACCGCTGCTGAAGTATCTCACGCATCAGTCAGATGAAGTGCGGCTGGCCGCCGTCGAAACCCTGGGCATGTATTTGGCCAACGGCATTCTCAACGAGTACGACGTCCCGGCGCTGGAAGCCATGAAACTTGATCCCAACCGCGAGGTCCGAGGCGCCTGCGCCCGGTGGCTGGCGGCTATTGCGAAGAAATCCGGTAACGAGGTAGCTCCATGATCGTCCGCTACGTCGGCATATTCCTTATGACGTTGCTTGCCATCGGTGTTGGCCCGCTCTCGGCCAACGACATAACCCTGCGTCTGGTTCGTGCCGAGGCGCCGAAGGAACTGGTCTCAACCGTGATTACCAACATTGATCTCGAAGCCGAGAAGGCACGGTTGAAAGCGGAAGCCGAGAAAGCCGCCGCGGCCGCCCGTCTGGCCGGCCAGCAACCGCCGGCCGTCAAGGATATCGAAGTTGCCCCCAAGGCCAACTTCGATCGCTACGTCAACTACATGCGCGGAATTGTCATCGACGGGAAACATCCGTTCTATCGTTCCTACAAAGGCAGTTTTCTGGGCCGCTCCGACGTTATCAAGCTGAAGTTGGCAGACGGCGAACACGTCATCGATCCCGGTGGCCATCGGTTCACCGTGAAGAATGGTGTGGTCACCAGCAAGAGCCCGCATCTGCGGGGGGAAGGCAAGGTCATCAATGTTATTCTTTACCCGGTGACAATTATCGCCGTGGATGGCAACACCGTGCGGGACCTGCCGGCCGAGGCCCGGCGTCTGCCCGTACGGCCGCAGATTTTCTGGGGCAAAGAAATGCTTCTGCCGCGCGAGAAGGCCCTGGCCGAAGACGCCACCTTTCAACGTCTGACCCTGTATATGATGGCTAACGATAAGGGAGCGGGCTACCGCCTCTCGCCATCCGAAGTTGCCTTCCACCTCGGCGCCCAGGGCATCGAACTGAAGACGAAGGGCAACGGCGACGTCAGCGACTTTGGCATCTCTATTGAAGATCGTTTCTCGATTGTCGTGCCGAAGTTCGCCGTCCCCGTCACGGTCCGCGGACGGAAACTGAACGTCTTGATTCGCGGCGCTGCCGGGCGGCTGAAGCTGACGTCCCCAGGCGACAAAGATTTGGAAGCCAGGTTCTACGCCTTCCCGGCGCCCGACGGCGCGGAGATTCTCGCTGGTCGCCGCATCCAGAGCCAGCCCTTGAAGTTCATCGGTGATCTTGGCCGCTTTCCGCGGCGGCAGATTCTCATCGACGCCATGCACCCCGATTCCCGCGAGCCCAGGCTGCTGCTGACCAATGTCGCCGGCTTTGACGCCGAGACCGGCAGTACCATTCAAGTGCGCGTCCAGGTCCGCGATGCGCTGGACGCCGACACGTTGTCGCCAATGCAGGTTGCCGTCTACTGCTGGCGGCAGCCGGTCTTACGGACAGACGGCCTGCTGGCGGATCCGCCGCCTGTGGGCGCTCCGGCGGCAGCCTGGCTGCCGTTGCGGGTACTGGCCACCAACGAACCGGACGTCTATCGAGTCCAGATCCCGCAACTCGCGAACAGCATCTACCGCTTCCGCGTCGTTGCCGGGCGTCGTGGCGAGGTCAGTCCGGATGCCTCACTGCAGGCCGACTACGTTTATGGCGTGATCAATCCGAAGGCGCGGAAATCCCTTTCCCTATTCACCCCGGCTGGTCGCCGTGGTTTCATTCAGGGCGCACAGTTGCCGTTCAGCGTTGTCCTCAAGAGCGCCGATCCGACACCGGCCGGGAAACTGCGCGTCACCCTTAGAGGCAAGGACCATGTGATCGTGGTCCAGGAACTGGCTATACCCGCCGCCAAACCGGGGCGCCAAGCGAGACACTTCATCCTGGCGCCGGAAGCCGTCGCGGTCCTGCCGGAAGGCGACTATCAACTGCAGGCCGAGTTCGCCGGGATTAGCTCCAATCTCTGGCCCCTGAGCCTGCGCCAGGCCAGGTGGCGCGACAAGTTTGTCTACTTTGATCACGGTTGGGGCGGCGGCAACGTTGACCAAGGCACCAAGTACCTGAATATTGCCCCGAGCATCGCCAAGGCCAATGTCAAGCGGCGGCGGATGCAGCGGAACGCGCAAGTGCTCGGGCAGCAGGCCGACTTGAATCTCTCGGATTGGTCGAGCTTCAAGAACTTCAACTACTATCAGGGCCGGGACTCGTCCAGTGAAGTGATACAGGTCGAAATGATTCTGCGACGCAATCTGTCGCTGCCTGCACCGGAAGTGTACTACTATCCGAACCATCTGGAACTGACTCACGACAGTCTGGCGCAGCAGGGCATGGCTGAGCTGAACAACTCGCACTGCCCCTTCTCCCCGCGTTCCCTGATTCACAGTGTCGATGCCGAAGTCGCCGCGCGCATGCGGCATTTCCAGTTGATCGGCCAGATCACCCGCAAGTTCGACAACTTCCTCGGCATGGCCCTGGTCAAAGATGACACCGCGCCGATTGGTGACAGCGAAGTCGGCGATCAGGGCCGCACCGTCCGCCTGCGTGAACAGCGCCGGAAGTTCATCGAGAAACACGGCTTCGAGCCCGCCAAGGGCGGGGATGCCGGGGACTTCTTCAAAGCGGTCGTTGCCGGTGGCAAGATCTCGAAGGAAATGGCCGAAGCAGCACATCGGTGGGAGAGCTGGGCCCGTGACGAGAATCTGCTGTTGAGTGACTTTTACAAAATGGCGCGGGATCATGTGGAGCCCCTGCATCCCAGCTTACGCTACACGATCCAGGGCCCGAGTTGGGGTTCCGTCTGGCAGGGCAGCTACCCGGTAACGGCCCATCGCTACCAAAGCCCTCTGACCGTTCAGGTCGGGTCCGGCGACTACGGGATGATGTTCATTCTCCTGCCCCTGTTGCGGACGCGGTATTTCCAGATGACCGGCCAGGAGCTCTGGGGGGTCCAGGGCTTCCACGGCAACATGGGTTTCTATAATCTGAAACAGCACTTCGCCGGGTTCATTGCGGCCGGCGCCAAGGGTTACGGGTTCTACAACGGTACTTCCAAGGAATCCAAGGACCCGCGCTTTGTCTACCATCAGCACATCCGCGAGGAACGGCGCGACCTGGCCAATCTGGTCAAAGTCTACGGCAACCTATTCCGCCAGATGACTCCCACGGCGGAAATCGGCGTCCTGTTCCCATTCCATCAAGAGACCTACTCGGTGCTCAATCCTGATCTTGGCAAGGGACCGATGCCGGGAATTGCCGACACCATCTTTTCGGCAATGGGCCAGCTCGCGTTTCTCGGCTACAACAGCGACGTATTGACCGAGGAAGCCATCGAAGCGGGCGCCTTGAAACAGTATCGAGTCGTGATCGCCCCTGTCCTTCATTATCTTAAACCAAGACACCGCCAGGCTCTGGATAAGTTCTCCAGGGACGGCGGCGTGCTCCTCCTCGGATCACGTTCCACGCTGGTGCCCGGGAAAGCCCGCAAGATCGACGACGATTTCATTGAATGCAGCATTGCGCAGAGCACCTGGAGCTTCAATGCGCTGATGGATGACGGGCACGCCTGGTTGCTTGGTGAAATGCGGCGCAAAGCGCAGACCTTGCGCCGGGAACTCGCTCCTATCCTGCAACCCTTTGCCCGGCCCACCACTGATCGCTGTCTGGTGCAGACCAGCCGCGCCGGCCAGGCCCGCTATACCATCGTTTGGGATTGCCTGTACCCCAGTTGGATGGGCACCGGGCGCGTGTCGCCTGGAAACGCCTCCTGGAGCGCTTACGGCGCCGAAGCCAATGAGAGTACCTTGATGCCGCTGAAAGAAACACTGGACTTCCAGAAAGGCTGGACAACGTACGAACTGTTCAGCCAGCAGCAGCTCGGCAAACCGGGGCCAGAGGGCCGGACGCGGATTACCGCGGACCTGTCGTCGACTCCGTTCCGCATCTTCGTCAGCCTGCGAAAACCAATCAGCAGTCTGAAAGTCGAGGCGCCGGCCACGGTTCCGGCCGGCCGGAACTTCACCGTGCGGGTCACGGCGTTGACGGCCGACGGCAAGCCGGTCGACGGCAGCGTCCCGTTTGAGATCGCGTTGCTGAATGCCAGGGGACAAGTCGTGTCCGAAACCTGGCCGGCGGGTTCACCCATCGCCGCGACAAGGTTCGCCGTGGCGCCGTGGGAGCAGGCGGGCGCCTGGCAACTGCGGGTGCGCGAGATGATCAGCGGCAGACAGGTCACCGTGCCGGTGGCCATTAGCAAGGCGGCCGCAAGCAACCTGACTCGACAGGTCCGCGAACTTCCCCGGGTGCATGTCGAACGCGAGAAACTCGTCCGGGAATTCCTCGCCGCCCGGCGCCGGGACCAGGCGCCGGTGCTGGTGTTGCTCCAGGAATCACAGACGGCACGCTATGCAAAACTGGCCGAAACCTTGATCGCGGAGTTGCGGAAAATCGGCGTCAAGGCGCAGTTAAAAGACGTCGGCGCTGACGGTGTCCACGAGAACCGCGAACGCGTCCACCTGTATCGGAACTGGTCGGACATGAAACCGGCCCGCTATATCGACAAGCATGTCGTCCTGATCGGCGGCGAAGGCGAGAATGCGTTGGTTGAGGACATACAGGAGAACCAACTGCTGGATCGCGCCATGACCGCCAACTATCCTGGTCCCGGGCGGGCCATCATCAGCCTGGTGCGCAGCGCGTTTGCCATCAACAAGGATGTCCTGTGTCTATTCGCTCCGGATCTGGCCGGCGCCGCCCAAGCGGTGGCCACGCTGGGCAGCCTGGCCACACCGGCTCCTGATCAGGATGCCGCCCGGCCGCAGATGCTGCCTCTGAAGAGCCAGGTGCAGACCGGCCGCGTGGCGGCAGGAACGCCATTTGCGACCATGGATGGGAACCCGGTGCAGATGGTCAGCGTGCAGGGCAACCGGATCGCCTTCGGTGTTCTGGGCTATGCCCGGAATCTGTTTGTCTTCGACACTGCCGGAAACATGCAGTACGAGGACAAGATCGGCCACGTGAATACCACCGGCATCACGCTCCTCCCGCAAGCCAAGGCTTGCGTGGTGAATGCCGACCGCTGGACCTATCTGCGGGATGCTGAAGGAAAGCTCAAGTGGCGCGCTCATGACCTGCTGCATGCAGACCATCGCGGCCGCTACCTCATCGCCCGTCTCGGCCATGGCCTGGCCGTCTATGATTTCCAGTTGAAGCCGCTGTGGGCCTTTGACGACTGGGCGCAATACGAAACCAGCAAGGACATCCTGTTTGCCCGCCAGACAACCTTCCTTGGCGCTTTCGACAATGGCGACACCATCGCCTATCGCCTCGCCGGTAAGGCCCCGGGCATTGGCGGAACACACGACGATGCCATCCTCTTCGTCGATGCGTTCACCGGCAAAGAAAAGCGGCGTTTCCAGGTGGCTCCACTCAGCCGACTGGCCGAGGCGGCCGGCCTTCCCGCCAAAGTCAATCTGCGCCGTTTGTATGTCCTGCGTAACGGCGACCGCATCATCATCGAGTTTGGTCTCGGCCAACATAATCGGTCAGCCGGCTATGTCCTGTTTGATGCGCAGGGAAAGGTGTTGGCCCGCGAAACGCTGGAAGCCCCCGAATACGTGCTGGGAATTCAAACTAAGAGCATGTGGCAGTTGCTGGACGATGACCGCCTTGCCTTTGTCGTTGGCGACACGCTCTGTCTGAGTAATCGAAAGTGGGACCGGGCCAAGTCTGTGCGTACCGGTGAACTCATCTTGTCCTGGGCCATCGATTCCAGCCGCAAGCGGTTCTACATCTCAAACTACGATGGCGTCGTCAACGCCTATGACTTTGACTTACGCGAGATCTGGTCGGTCCCCGTCGGCAGTGCCGGACACCTCGCCCTTGCCGACGGCGCCAAACTGGCCGTGGGTACCCTCCGAGGTCGCGCCATGATGCTGGACGGCAACGGCGAAATACCCTGGTCGAAGTCGGTCAATCGCTATGCCGAGCCGGAAGAAGTCGAAAAGCGCTGGCAGCAGTTGGAAGCACTGCCAACCTTGCGTCGGCCCGGGGATGAATCGCCGTGGGAACGCATCGCTGCCAACGTTGATCTTGGCAAGGATGTACTGAAGCTGAAGGGCCAACTGCGGGACCGCAAGCCCCTGGCAGCATCCTGCAAGGGTGAAGCCTTCGGCACCTATGTTGTTGAATGGCGACATCGCCGCACGGGCGGCTCCGGCTCAGTGTCCCTGCGCATTGATGAGATCGAGGCCCTGGACGGAGGACTGACCAGGACAATCCGGCGCCTGAGCATCTCCGCCCAGCCACAGGCGGGAGAATCTCTTCGGCAGTCTCTACTGCGTCTTGGCGACCGGCCGCAGCAAATCCGCGTCACCGTTACTCCCGTCGCCGGCCTGGAAGCTGAAGTTGCGGTGGCACTGCGCCCGCTGAACTTCCCATCGAAGAACCTGATCCGTTTTGACGGACTGTATCGCGGCCGCATGACCGAAAAGGTCAGAGCGAACCCGCCCGTGAAGCTGGAAATGTTCATCAACGTCGGGGAGACCAGTTCGGGCTTTTTCACGACACGTCGGGCCGACTCCTACGCGTTGGTGAACGGTCGGATGTTCGAGTCCGAGCCAGGACTCCTCAACGGGCGGTGGTTCGGCTCCGGCAATTTCTTCATGACCGACACGTTTGAGAGTATTCCCTGCTGGGTCGAATTAACGCTGCCGCGAAAGCAGGTCGTGTCTCACATTGTCATCGCCGAAAACCCCAGTCTCAAGCGCGTCGACACCCTGTCGGTCGATGCCTACGTCGAGACGCGGGAGAACCGCAAGAACCTGTCTGATTATGAGAAACGCCAGGTCCAACGCGGATTCTGGCTGAATGTGGCGCGCGATCGTGACAACCGGCGTTTCTATAATGTGTACAAACTTAAGAAGCCAGTGTTCACCCGCCGCTTACGCGTTTATGTGTTAGCTGGATCTTCATCAATAAGTGAAATCGAAGTGTACGGCGCCTTGCCGGAGTACCTCAGGAAGAAAGCGAGGCGCGAGCCATGATCATACGCGGTTTCAAATCCGCCGGTTCCTTCCCGGGACTGCTCTGCCTGGCCGTTCTTTTCCTTGTGGCTGAACCGGCAACCGGTGCGGAGGAATGGCCGGACGGCTGGTCCTGCCGGATGGCGGTCAGCGCCGCGAAAGCTGCGCCCAGCTATGATTTGACGTTTCACCACGAGGGCCTGGCCCAACCCGACGCGCGGGATATCCGGGTCTTCGGTCCGGGAGGCGAATCGCTGAGTCTGCTCGTTTCGTTTGCTGAGCCACTGGGCTGCCGGATCATCTTTGACGGCAAACCGGGACCAGGCGCGTACCGCGTGTACTTTGGCAATCCCTCCCCCAAGCTGCCCGGCGTGCCGGAAGGCGTCTCGGTCTTCGGCCGCAAGGATTGGGCGCCGGCCGGTGGGTTCACGGCAATCTGCTATGATCCAGTCCGACGCTACGATTGGAGAGAACTGGACACCGGGGAGAAAATAATGAAGGTCTATACCGGGCTGAAAAGTGAAGCGGCCAGAACTCTTGTTGACGAGGCCGCCAAAAAGCTGAAGAAGAACGAGAGGCGGATTCGCGCCTATCCCCGGGTCTACCGCCACTTGTCCATGGATTTCCGCATCCACGGACACTGGTTCAGTTATGTGCGCGCCCAGGTGCGACTCCCGAAGAACTTCGCCGGCGACGTGCACATCTACGACGGTCGCCCCAGCCATAACTTTGGCCTGCTCCATATCGACGGCAAGTTGAAGATCAACGGGTTCCTGCGCGACAACTTTAACCACCTGGGTACGGAGACAGCCGACATCCCCGCCGGCGATCATGTGTTCGAGCTGTACACCAGCCGCCGCGGCCCGGGCATCTCGCTGGCCGAGAAAGGACCGGCCGTCGTCCTGGACGGTCATGTGGCCCTCTATCCGGCGGCCAAGCCTCTCACGCCAGGCGCTCTTACGGCATCGCAGGGGAAGATGGTCGCCGGCTATCTGCAGGTTATCGAGGCCCGCATTCAGAATGGTCAGGTAACCGACGCCCGACGCCTGGCAGCCGGCGCCCTCGTCAAGTATGCCGCCGAACCCGAGGTCCTCGAAGTTTTGCGAAAGGCCTATGAGAAGGCTGGCGCGGCGGCCTATCGGAACAACTGGCTGACCGCCGGAAAGTACGCCACACGGACCCACGCAATGCCGGAAACCAAGGGGTTCGGTCCGCCCTTCCGACTGGCTCAT
>SDBT01006336.1_pt1 | contig 19651 bp, 14 predicted proteins | sample 2277101 | NCBI WGS metagenome assembly SDBT01 (sample SAMN10404973, study PRJNA504765) | marine sediment metagenome | isolation source: marine sediment core GS10_PC15, 103 cmbsf | place: Arctic Ocean: Southern Knipovich Ridge | collected 2010 | reverse complement strand
TTTTATCACTCCTTTGGTTTCTATTCATTTTTATTATTTTAAAAATGTAATGTGTTGCCTACCTATGCTAAATGCTCGTATCCCTTTTCAATAAAATATTCATTTCTCTTAATTGACTACAACGTTCGTGTATATTCCATTGTTCTTATTACACATAACATATAAGCGAGTAGAATGAGTCCATATAACAAGACTAACTGCATTACAATTAGATTAACTTTTCAGCCATCAGTTCACAAGTAGATATTTTATTAATTTTCAATTGATCCGCCGATTTTCTATATTTTGAGTGGCGACTTGTTGACGAATAAATGTAATTCTATTGTAATGGAATATTATTTTCTATTGACTTATAAAGGTCAAATATAATTTAGCCCGCCAACCTTAATTATATTTTTCAAAATCGACTTTATTCTGGGGATAAGCTGGCATATTTTGTTTTTAAGAAGTTGACTTTGAGAAATTGAAATATCCAAAACCAACGGCAAGAAGAAGATAAATAACCACAGTTGACCAGCCCATATTATTCACCACATTATTAAGTTGTCCACTGAGAGCCACGATAAAACCAATGCTATCACCAATAAACATAGCATTAACAATAGCTTTACGGGCATCAGAAGCGTCTGCATTTCTTGCCGACCATGTTAATACAGAAAAAGCAAGAAGAGCACCACCAAAGAGTTGTCCCATGTAATTTAATTCCGGGCTTGGCTGTATACCGTATAACGAAAGAACCTGCCATGGTATTACCACAAATGCAATACCAAATAAAAAGGCTATGATAGAGTTTATCACCATCAATGTACTCAGTTTCATATGACACCTCCTTTGAAATTAAACAACTTCATTAGTTGGCGGACTAAAATCTAAGTCATTTTAGAGATTACCTGTATTACTGATAAATTTACCTTTGCGAGTATCACGTTACTATAATGTAAATTATTTATTTGTCGTCTTTGTCAGAAGGAATAATTCCAGATTAGATTAACCATAGAGGCAGTGTTACCAAAACCGGAGGCGACACAAATGATATTATAAAAGTATCCGTTAAAATGAAAGTAATTTTTAGAAAGGTATGTTATTATTTCCTTGTAAATAGTAGAATTGAATCCAATATAATGATTGACGAAATAAGCAAAGAAATTATTGAACTTGAGCCATACCAATTGCTGCTAACCATCCACGACGCAATGGTTGTTCCAGAGTCATTCAGCGAGGAAGTAAAAGAGAGGATCATAAAAGCAGTCGAAAGAAGTTTAATTTTGACGCCGAAGGTGAAAGTTGAAAGGGTGAATTAATCAGCCCCCAAGCATTCGCTAAATGATTTAGAAGCCGACTCTGGCTCAGCAAAAAATAGTCGCTATTTCGTCATAATTTAAACTTGTTCAGAACACGAAGGTTTTACTGAAGGATAGCGCCGATTTTACCGTCAAGTGAAGCAAGAGGTAAGAACTTGTTCTATATTGTTGCTTGAACTTGAATGCTAAATGAATATTTATCCGACTTACCCCTAAGCGAAAATGGAATAAGTTTATTGCTAAGACGATTAATTTCGTCTTGTTTCTGCCACTTGGAGAAAGCAAAGTCAAAAAATATTGATATATTGTTTTCCAAATTAATGAATTTGTGTATTGGAAAGTCAAAACCAATTCCAAAACGTGAAACGGGAAATTGAACAGTAGTGTAATTTATATCACTTAGATTTTTATCATTTTCTCTTCCAAATCTCAGCGCAAGCAATTCAAATATCTTAAATTCGAAACCAAAATTTATATTCATTCTATCAAATTTGTATTTATCGTAATTTAGAGAATTGTCAAAAACAAAATCAGAGGCAAATAATATTGATAATGGGGCGAATCCATGATATTTATTAACAGGTAGTATATATTTATAGGACATTCCAATTCCAAAATATTGAAGTAAGAAATTACCTTCTCGAAGGACTTCATCTATTTTAGATGAAAAAATATTATTGAATTGAAATCCTATTTTAAATATATCCTGATCATTCGAAAATATGAGGTTATCAACTACGAATAAACCAGAGATACTAATATCAAATGCATCAGATTTATTATCTTGATTTAATTTTGTGATGCCATATTTTTGATTATAATAGTTAATACTAGTCCCGATTGACACATTGTTAATAATTAATCTGCTGTAATGTAATCTATAAATTGAAGATGTTTCTTCAAGCTCATCAAAGTTTAGAAAATGTGCAGAAAAGGCTAAACTTCCAATATTTCCAAAATTTGGAAAAGTTAAACCAATGTCAAAAGGTTTAGATTCCACAAGAGGTTGTATACCATTTCCGTATGAGTATGCTATGCCATAGTTGTCCATAAAAGCAAGACCAGCACTATTATAAAATGTGGTTTCAACACCTTCTGATACTCCAATAAATGAATTACCCATGCCAATAGGACGGGCAAAACGGGAGGTATTATAAAAATTAGCCGATGACTGCGACAGCGCAGTATTGAACAGTAATAAGATGATTGGGAAAATAACTACATTTTTCATAATTACCACATTTCGACAAGTTCAAATGATTGACATAAAGTGATGGCTTGGGATACCGGTAATTTTTGTGTTATTCTGTTTCCCGCAATACTTCTATGCCTTATTTCGTTATGTGTGTAATTTTATATTGTTGCAAAAATAAAAAATAGTTTAAATAAGCATTTAGAACTCATTTCACTAATCTTACATCACCTGATATTTCTACCAAGTATATTTTTTTAAATTTACTTCTGTCTCGATTTATTTTTAGCTCTACCCCAGAAATCACTTCATTCAAACATTCATTTAATTTAGAGTGAACTTTAAAATCATAACCTACAAGTAGAGTATCAATTGATTCATAGAATTTTGTCATTTTTATATTTATCGCTTTAACACAATCTATAATGCAATCATCAATTAAGCCCTTTCTATTTCGAAAACTTCGTTTTTGTGATATAATTCTGTTATCTCCTCGTTTTTCAACTTCTACTTCAGAGGTTGAAAAAACAATTCCATTTTTAACCAGTAATTCATTTCTAAGTCTTTCTTGGTAATTTAAGCTCGCTTGAGTAATTTGAATAGTTTCAACAACATTTCCGCCTTTTTGAGTAATTAAACCATCCACTGGACTACCATCAATGGTTAAACAACAAAAGTAATCTTGATTTCCAAAATATTTCTTTGCATAAATTGCCAATGGAAAATATTCTTCCAACAGAATTTTAATTGCTCTTTCTTTTTTCAGGAATATTTTTGAAGTTCCAAAATTTAACGAACCAATCCGATTAATTTCCAAATCAGCCCATACTATGGCCTCAGAAGTTTTTCTTTTTTTACTAAGATCTTTTATGCTTAAAACCATGTTGATATCAAGAAAAATTAGCACGGAACGGTCGGCTTTTAACCGGCGGCGGGATTTGGCAACACTTTCACCCATGCTATTGTTGTAACTATCTGTGTTCACGCCCGATTTCGAATCTTCTTTTATAATAATATAAAAATATCATTTAATATCAAAGCAAATATTTTACTTGAAATTTAAGCAAGCCGTTGAACGAAGAATTAACTTAACAACAAAATTAAAAAGTAAAAGAACAAATTAATGCTGAGTAATTACAAACAGTTATTCTGAATGCGATGATTCTCCGGATTTAGAGTATTTTGAAAATCGGAGGAAATGGTTTATGTCGACGAAGGTCGACTTGAATCAGATGCGCAAAGGTAATAATAGCAGGTACAATTTTTTATACTGCTGGTATAATGGCCAGAAGATTTATGATTATGTAACATGCCGGAAAACATTCTACTGCCTTGTTTATGCTCAATATGTTCAGGATGAACCAGCATATCAATTAATAAAGCAGCGGTTGGATATTGGTGAAAATTTATGCTTAACAGGTTGGGACGCTTTTGAGTGGAGCGAAGAAGATGATTCAGATCTTGTGCAGATGAAGCAGGTGTTAAACGACAAAGATCAAATATTCGGTCATGAGTCAGTGCTGGCTTGTATGCTACTCGGGAATTATATTTGGAAATAGTTTTTATATTCAGCGTGACGGGATATAAGAATTTGCTTTTCTGAATATAAACACCTCCCAAAATTTATGACAGATTCGTACAGCTTATTTCTGTTTATACAATTGGTCAAACAATGTTTACTTTCAAGTAATATTAAATTCCCACAATTCGTTATTCTCAAATGATATTTTAAAATCTAATTTTTCATTAAACCAATTATTATATATTTTAATTATACCTTTTTCTATTTCATCATAATCCTGCGAATTGTATTTGTGTCCTTTTGTTATTATATGGGCTTCCTTATTTCTGAAAACCTTAGCAATATTTAGTGAATTTCTAATATCTGTATCAATTATTACTCTTTTCTTGTTTTGTATTTTTCTTTCCAATTCTGCAAGACCCTGTATTAGGAGATTGAATTCGATAGTTTTTTGTTGATCAATATCTCTCGAGTCTAATTCAATAAATTTAAATGCAATTTTACCTTTATCTCTCTTATTGATCTGTTTGTTAATATAGAACCCATTTTTCAAATAATATGATTTGAGTATCAATTCGCATCCCAGACCTATGAATAGTCTTTTTCGTTTATTTCTGAATAAGAGTCGGACATCTTTTCTAATAATATTTGGAATGATAATTGCTTTTTGACTGATATCATTTTTCTTGATTTTTGCTGCACTTTCAAGATATTTATCCGCCCCAAGTTTAAATAAATGCCAATCTCTTTCAAAAAATTGACTTTTGAAATCAGATTTTAACTTTTGTTCTAAACTCATCAATTTTTATTTTTTATTCTGAGTTTGAAATAAATGATTTTATCTCTACAGGTCTAACCACGTGATATAGTCTGAAGGAGAATACTCTGCGCCCAACATAGGATTGGGCTCAACTACTTGAAAACATTTAATGACTTCTTCAGGGATCTTTAATTTACTATTTGGATTTTTTATGTATACTTTAAATGGGAATTCGCCATCTCTCCCATAATCAAGCGGGTGTTTACTTACATAAGGTTGTATTTCATCTCTCGTACCACATTTAATAGGTAATAAGTGCCGAGTTAAAATAATTAAGTCCAGATTTGGGTACCGTAAAACTTTATTAGTTTCATCTAATGCGAAAGAATTTTCAGTCATGAGTCCTGATTGAGGGCTTAATAATGCTGATATTGGTTCATAAATGAAGTCATCCCATACTATAACTAAGACGTTAAAGAATTTCGGATTTTGTTTTTTAAAACTGCTAAACTTATTATTTGAACTGATGAGGAAATCTTTAACAGGGTTGTCTCTTGGAAGCATTGTATTTTTGGGGTCTATCAGTTTATGCAAATCACTTCTTGATGGTAATTGAAATTGTTTTTCTGCCCTTTCATTGTGTTTCTTTACAAGCTCGGGCGATTTAACTTCTATGCCTAATTTAAAGGCTTTAGTCTCAACAATCAGTTCAGGATTTTGCTTCGACGACCTTGCTGTAGGTTCATATTCAAGTTTACACAGATTAATCCATGGGTATTTCGCCACATGATGAACAATAAGCAATTCAGCTAATACTTGTAACAATTGAACGTAATGCTGTGTATTATCTTTTTTATCGTTTATAGAAGCTATCTTTTTAATATAATCAAGACCTGCTCCAGAAATTAGATTCTCTATATCCGTAATCGCATTAGTGATAGATTCAGCTAAAGGATGTTTATCGCCTCGATTGTAAAAGTCAAAATGATATTTGAAAAAATGCCATTTCTTAAATATATCGGAACCAAGAAACTTATTTATAATATCTTGTCTATTCATACTATTTTTACAATAACTATGAACTTCAGTATTCCTCAACTAAATCTGAAATAGTAAATTTATCTTTAAGTGCATATTCCATATTTTTTAAATTCAAATACTTTATGACTTTACTTTTATTGACAGTGAACCAATCCAACCACACAATAGTGTAACGCTCCAAAAATTGCCATCTCCAGATATCTCTTAATAAACGTTGTAAATATCTCGGTACATTTATAGGATTATTGTATAAATCATATATTGTCTTACATCTCATATTTGAATCTATTCTATGTTGGTTTTCATTAAATTCAATAAAATAAACTGAGTTTTGATATTCAATTCCAAAATCAACAGAAATTTCATTTATATTCCTTACCACCTTAATTTCATTTGGCAGTAGTTTTAGTTCCCCAATACATCTGTTCTTTTTTAAATTTGAAATAAATTCACCCCTATCAATTTTCTTAATTAAAATATCAATTTTCAAAGGCTTGTCTGAAAGGCATTCTTGTAGGGAATATTCTGTGTCCAGATGGGTGGCATTGGGAAAGATATCTAATAATTTATTGAGAAATTCTCTTTCATCAACTCTTTTAGTATTTGTTTTATTGAAAATTTTCATTCCTATTTTCAGAAATATGACAACCAACTTAACATTTTGTGCGTTTTAACTTCCACTTCAAAAATTTCTATAAGATATTTTCTCTCATCATGTATCCTGAGACAGATCCCTTTTCGATCAAAAAGTCTAAGATCACCAAAACTTGTTGCTTTAATTCTTTCGTTTTCCTTAGTTTTGCACGAAAGTCATAAATGTATTTTTTAACAAGATTTTCTATATAGTAAACAGTATCAGTTTCAAGTTTTTCATTCCACAATTTTTTATTATTACTTAATATATTTGAAATCCATGATATACCATTTTTTAAATAGAGACTTCCAATATTATGTAGAAGTTTTGCTATTGCAAATAGTGTTGATGGACAATGACCAATTTTTTCTGACATTAATTTAAAAAATCTTTCATTTACATTTTTTAAAGTGTTCCATTCAGTAGCAGTTTCTTTCCAAGGTATTTGAGCAAAAAGATAGCTTTTTACAATTTTATTCGTGTACCAATGCTTATCACCGTCTTTACAAAGTTCAATAACTTTATCTTTAAAAAGATGCCAAACTTCCCAAAAATTTTTATATGAATTAAGGTATAATTCAGCATATATAAATTCATTAAATAAATCAGCAATTGATTCTGAACTATTAAAATTATCAAGAAAAGGGCTTAGATATGATTTAATTTCTTCCTTTTGAGAACTTAATACGAAATAGGCAAATTGTTTGATAAAATCATGTCTAATTTTATAATCAATCTTATCATCTCGATCATCAGATAGTAATTTTTTTACGAAGGTCGAAGTTATTTTCTTTACTATGGCTTTGTGTTTTATATTATCTGTTTTAAGGGGAACTAGTCGAAAAGCTGTTTCTAAGATATCCAAATCTAGTTGTTCGATATACCTTACCTCATCTACTGATAATTGATTATTAAAAACTTTCTGCAAATCGGTATTATTTTTTCTCAAAAATTCTTCTATTATCTCATCTTCTTGAAGCTGGTATATCCCTTTCTTATAGTTTTCTTCTAACAATTTTTCCCTCAATGTCTCGTATTTTGGTTTAAAAAATAAATACCCATATAATAGTGATTGAGCATCTTCAAAATTGTTTTCCCAAAGCTTATTAATTGCTATGATAGAAAATTCGTTGAATCTTGTGCTAGCCATACCTATAGGATACTCATTAAATAAAGTAATTAACAATATCTTCTTTATTTCTTTTTTTTCTTCTGGAAATTTTTGAAACAAGATAGGGAGAACTGAGATAGCTGACTGAACTCCATCAGATATTTGGTAGTTATATCTAGGCAATAAAGGCTTACATGCAAATTCCAATAATATTTCTTTACAGAATTCCATTTCTTCTGTAGAAAGTTGTCCAAAATAATCCCTTAATAGCAAAGAGCAAACTTCCGATGGTATAGAGCGATTAAAAAGATAAAATCTTTCCTCCTCTAAATTTTTAAAATGAAAATTTTCTTGTAGTTTTATTGTTTTCAGTTTCGAATTAATTTTTTTTACTTCCTTTAGTGAAAGTTTTGGATTTTGCTCATATTTTTCATACTGTTTATATTTGTCATCATTTCTCAATTTGTAGTCTGCCCATAGTTTTAATGAGCTGTATTTCATTGGTTCAGAACTTTTTTTAATTGATTTTTCACTATACTTTTTTAGTTTTGGTTCAATCTCAGGATTCCAGTGAATTATAAAACCTTCATCAGTTTTTTCTGTGGTTGGCTTCATCTTTCTTCTATCCATCCTTGCAAGATAAAGTCTCCAAATTTTATCTGATTCAGTCTGCTCGGATTCATCAGGCAATTCTTTATAATATTTATCTAATATTTCCCAGAGTAGTTCTTGCCTTTTTTTAAACTCATCTTCGCTTGTTTCTTCTCCTCCAAAAACCTGATAGTTAATAAACAAATGTTCCAAAGCCCATTTTCTATGATTATCATCGCAAGCTTTTATTCTTTCATTTTCGTGAATTTCATTTTTGGAATCAACACCAAAATTATTCTTTAACATTAATAGACCGTCCTTATGTCCGTGGTCTAATATCAACCTGCTTGTGTCATAAATAAAGAATTCCTTTGTTCTAAAAAGAACTTTTGCAACATTGAATGACTTCTCAGGATATGCAAGAACGATGCTTGTTACGACAGCTGAAATGGAAGCAGAATTTGTGTTTTTAAGGAGATATGATAGCCAGCTTTCTAAATTTATCGATTCGGCTTGTTTTCCATTTTCAAGAAAAAATTTCTCCAGAGCCATGTGCAATGACTCCAAAACATCTGGGGAAACTTGTGTTCCTCTATATGTGCACCAAAGTCTATTACTTATGTATTGCTTTACAAATTTTCCTCCTTCAATAAAAACATCTACTTCTTCAACTTCATGTTTTGCAAAATCCGACTTACTAAAGAACTCAACATTCTTATTCGTAAATTCCAAAATAAAGTCTATTGTTTCTTTTAATGAGGATTGAAGAAGCCGGTATGTTGGCGTTTGATATGAACTCGCAGGAAAATAATCAAAGTGGTCATCTTCCATACCAAAGTATTGCCCCACTCCAATTCTTGAATGACGATGAAAATCGTCCTTTTTAGCAGTATAAGACCAGAATAAGTCTGCAAGTTGTAAAACATACTTAGGGAGGACTTTTGAAACTGCAAGCCCTTCAATCTTTGTTAAAATTACTTTTGATAAGTCATAATAAGGATCTCTATGATTTTTCCATTTATTTTTTAAAACTTCTTTTAAAATTTCTTCCAACTCGTTTTTGATTTCAGAAGAACCATAAATAATAGTTTGTAAAAGATGATCTTTGGTATCATCACGAGAAAAGTGTATGTCTTTTTTAATTATCCATTGATAATACTGCAGAGCAATTAAACTGGATAATCCTGTAGTTTCACCTTCCTTAAATTTATTATTCCAATCATGGATTATCGGCAGAATGAAATATATATTTTTAATGCCAATGATATCTAAATTTTCAAAAGCAAAATTGATAAGGCTTTTCCAACCACGCCCTTTTGGTTTTGTTAAAACATATTTTAAAGAGAATAAATTTAAGTTTTTAATCCCTAATTGTTTGAAAAAATCTTCATCAACCTCTTTACAAGCAATCCTCAATAGAAAAGTCAATTTTTTTAATAACTCTTGATTGTCTGCTAACAATTCCTCTTTAAAAATTTCAAAGAATTTTTCCGAATAATCTGAAAGTAAAGTGGAAACTAATATTTCATCTTTCCAAAATAGTTCAACTTTTTCATCTTCAATAATTTCTTCAATGAAAGTTTTAATATCTTTATCTTCTAAAAGTAATTTTTCTGATACCCAGTTTCTCAATGCTCTGCGTATAGGTAAAGATGTACCTATATTTTCAAAAAAAGTCTTATTATCAGGCTTTTTTATAAATTCGATTTCAATTATTTTCTCTAGTGCCCATTCTTCATAAATATCTTGAGTAATAAAATACCCATGTGGTGACTCATATCCCAGAATTCCATCATTTTTAAGTTCATCATTTAAAATTTGTGATTTGCAATTTGGATTGATAAAAAATTGTCCATCATTCGCTCTTTCAAATGAAATTTTCAAAAAACATTGCTCTCTTGCCGGTTTAGATTTCTTGATAATTTTATTCCATAATTTTTCTTTAAAACCTATATAGTTTGTACCCACATCTTCTTTATAGAACTTTAAGTATTCGTTTAGATAGAATGGATTTTTAGTCAACTCTAATAGTTTTTCATCTCTGGGGAGTGAAAAGTTATAATTAGCGGAAATTGTGTTTAGTTCTTCAAACTCTAAATTTTGTATGTTTATATTTAAGGGAGCAATTTTATAAATCTCAAAAAATTGATAATTTAAATCTTCTAAATAATTATCTCTTGTTGTAAAAATTAATTTCCATTTGCTTTGAATTAAAGTTGATAAAAATTCTTTGAAAGGATCAGTATTTTTTAAGTCCAATAGTCTTTCTGCTGAATCAATGACAATGATTTTATCACTTTCGTCATTAAGAGTTTCAACGAAGTCTTGAAAATTAAATTCGGTAAATAAACGATTTATATTACTTAGTTCAAATTCAGTTGCTTTGAAAATGTAAAATGGTATTTTATCTTTTAATTGTTCATAAAGATTTTTAATAAGTGCCGTTTTTCCAACTCCACCCACACCACTTAAAATTTGAACTTGTTCTGAATCTTTTTTTAACTTTTCTAAAATTTTACTTCTATCTATCTCAATACTATGATCATTGAATGTGATGCAAGTTTGTATCTCATTTAAGATATTTTCTGAGTGTATTTGTTGCTCTTTAATTAAATCAAAAATACTTTTATTTAAACTGAAAAAATGTTGAGAAATAGTCTGATTTTCGATAGCGACAAAGGGTGATTCAAAAAAACTAGCAGTTCTCCAGTTTAATTCAATACTCAATTCTTTTGCTCTTTCCTCTACATCTGTCTTTCCTTGAGGCTCTTGACCTTTTTTTTGCCCCCATTCTTGGTTTGTATAAAAAAATATTTTTGAAATCTTTGGATAATCTTTTTTCGCTTTTTCAATAGTATCCATTATATCATTTTTATGATTTGAAAGTGCATTATTATAAAATTTTGCTTGCCATCCAAGAATTGCTCCCTCTTTTTCAATTGGATTAGTTTCTATTGCTGATTGATTTTTGTATCGGAATATTCCAAATGGTTTATTAAATTCTTTACAAAATAATAAATAACAAAACCACTCAAAATTATTTTGAGAATTTTCACTAAACTTCGCTTTGAAGATATCCCAGCTTGGTTTTATCATATTATTCATCCAAATCATTTAAAATGATTCTTATGACACATAACGCCAATTCTTAAACGGCTAGCCAAAGAACAGGTTAGGGCGCTGATATCTTCTGTTTCTTGTCTAACTAAACAATATTTCACTATGCTCTTCCGCATAAGTTGCCCGACATGGAGATACATTGATAATATCATAAAATAATCATCTGAAAGCAAAGCAAATATTTTATTATATGTTATTGAGCAATCACATTTGAGATTTCGCCACTGTCCGCCATGTTTCCATAGGTAATACATTCTTACATATTACGGCAACTGAACCGCACAGGATTGATGTGTGTGCCGAATTTGGCAAAGTCTTGTGGTGGGTGGCGAAGCAACTACGGCCCCCGTACGGCACTAATTCAAGGATTTCTTTGCTCTCTTAATCTGACAATTGACTCTGCCTTCAAGTATTCGCTGGTTCCGCCGATTTTCTTAAGTTTCTTTTTTAGGGCAGCGACTTTCATGTTACAAAATTATTATTGCGATTTATCGAATGTTGAGGTAGTTTCTATATTATTCCTTCGACTTCATTTACACTGAATTAAAAAGTCTTTCATAGTAAAAAACAGGTGATCAAACTATGGTAGGCAAAACCATATCACATTACAAAATCTTAGAGAAGATTGGCAGCGGTGGAATGGGCATTGTCTACAAAGCCCAAGACCTCAAACTGGATCGTTTTGTCGCTCTTAAATTTCTACCACCGCACCTCACTACCAGTGAAGAAGAAAAACAACGCTTCATCCATGAAGCTAAAGCTGCATCAACTCTTGAACACAATAATATCTGCAACATTCATGAAATAGATGAAACTAAAGACGGGCAACTGTTCATTTCAATGGCTTACTATGAAGGTGAGACCTTAGACAAGAGGATCAAAGAAAAACCTTTACCGATAGAAGAAGCCATCGACATCGCCATCCAAATAGCTCAAGGTCTTGCTAAAGCTCATGAGAAGGAAATAACTCATAGGGATATAAAACCGGCGAATATAATGTTGACGAAGGAAGGTGTGGTCAAGGTACTTGACTTTGGACTAGCGAAACTATCAACTCAAACCAAACTTACCAAAGAATCTACGACTTTAGGCACAGTATCATATATGTCCCCAGAACAGGCAAAAGGCGAAGACGCTGATTATCGAACAGATATTTGGTCTTTGGGTGTTATTATATATGAGATACTGACCGGACAGTTACCGTTCAAAGGCGAATACGAATCTGCTGTTATCTATTCAATTCTGAATGATACTCAAGAACCAGTAACAGGATTGCGTACGGGTGTGTCGATGGAATTAGAATTGGTAGTTAATAAATGCCTTGAAAAAAATCCGAAGGAACGTTACCAGCACGTAGATGAATTATTGGTTGATCTAAAAAGGCTGAAAAGAAATTCTGAATCCTTGGTTATCTCCAAACCTGCATCTGCTTCAGTAAAAAAAATATCTTCTAAAACATTAAAATGGACGATTGTTCTGATCGCCTTAATCTTAATTATACAACTCGTCTATTTTGTGCTTAAACCACTTTTATTTGAAACGGAATTTATTGGTGAACCCAGACCAATTGTTGTCATCGGATTTAAGAATCAGACCGGTGAAGAAACCTATGACTATTTACAGGAAGTGATTCCCAACCTACTCATCACCAGTCTCGAACAGTCGCAGTATCTGCAGGTAATCACCTGGGAAAGACTGCATGACCTGCTTAAACAGTTGGGAATAGAAGGGGCCAATTTATTTGATAGAGATGTGGGTTTTGAGCTATGCCAAATGGAAGGTGTTGATGCGATCGTATTGGGCAGTTTTACTAAAGCGGGTGACATTTTTGTCACCGATTTAAAGGTATTAGATGTCGCCAGTAAAAGTCTTTTAGCCAGCGCCAGTGCTAAGGGTGAGGGTGTTGGCAGTATCCTGCAGAACCAGATCGATGATCTTAGTGAAAAAATAACCGCTGTTGTTGGCTTACCGGAAGAAACAGTCAGAGGATCGCAACTTAAAATTTCAGAGGTCACTACAGCATCAATGGATGCCTATAACCACTTTTTAAGAGGGAGAAATGAATTTGAAAGGTTCTATTTTGATGACGCCCGACAATCTCTTGTGAAAGCCTTGGAATTTGATTCAACCTTTGCAATAGCACACCTTTATTTGGCCTTGGTATTCGACAACTTGGGTGATCTTAAATCAAAAATCAAAGCCTACGAAAAAGCAAAATCTTTATCAGAAAAATCGACAGAAAAAGATAAACTTTATATAGAACAATTATATGCTGGTAATATAGAAGGAAATCAAGAAAAAAGATTGAAGATACTCAAACAAATGGTGAAGAAATACCCAAAAGAAAAAGAAGTTCATTATAGTTTGGCAAATTTATACCAGGATGAAAACTTTTTTAAGGAAGCTATCGAAGAGTACAATAAGGTTCTCGAACTTGATCCTTCCTATGGAAGTGCAATGAATGATCTTGGCTATATATACGCTGATCTGGAGCAATTTGAAAAGGCCATCGAATGTTTTAGAAAATATGCAACTATTTCCCCTGATGATGCAAATCCTTTCGATTCTATGGCTGAAATGTATTTCCGCATGGGAATGCTTGATGAGGCAGTTGCAAAATACAAGGAAGCGTTGGCAGTAAAACCCGATTTTGGCTCAGATTGGCGCATTGCATATATCTATGCAATAAAAGAAGATTACGCCGAATCAATGAAATGGCTGGATCAATATATAATTGCGTCCACCTCTCGACGCAATAGATATGATGGCGTTGCTTGGAAAGGATTCTATCGTTATATGCAAGGCAAAATCAACCAATCTCTCGAAGAACTTTCCAGGATATCTGACCAAGCTATAGCCACAGGAGATGTGTATGAGAGATGGGTTACAGATTATATAAAAGCATGGATTTATCACGATAAGGGAGAGTACGAAATCGGACAGAAAATCTTGAAAAACCTTGGCGAACTTGTCAAAGAATATTATCCCTCCAATTTGCCTTTGTCTAAAGTACAATATAAATATTATCTTGGAATGGCAGAGTTAAGAGCTGGACAAATCGATTCAGCAAAATTCAGACTTTTCGAAATCAAATCCCTTTTACCTGAATTAGACACCTACCGTAAAGATGAGAGCATATTTCGATATAATCTGTTTTATGCTGACCTGTTGCTCGTTCAAGACTCACTCAAAAAGGCTATTGTAACTGCTGAGAAAACATTACGCTTAGATAAAGTTCCTTCTATGAGCACATGGCGTATTTTTGGTTATAACTTACCTTTCATTAAGGATGTATTAGCACGAGCGTATTATAAAAATGGAGAATTAGACAAAGCCATTGCTGAATATGAACGGCTTACTAATTTCGATCCGAATAGTAATAATCGACGTTTAATTCATCCAAAATATCGCTACAGGTTAGCCAAATTGTACGAAGAGAAGAGCTGGTCAGATAAGGCAATTGAACAGTATGAAAAGTTCCTTGAAATATGGAAGGATGCAGATGAGGATTTAGAAGAATTGATAGATGCCAGAAAACAACTGATTAAATTAAATGAAATGGCAAATAAATGATAGGTAATACCATATCACATTACAAAATCACTGAGAAACTTGGCAGCGGCGGAATGGGCATTGTCTACAAAGCCCAAGACCTCAAACTGGATCGTTTTGTAGCCCTCAAATTCCTACCACCACACATGACCTCAAGCGAAGAAGAAAAGCAACGCTTTATCCATGAGGCAAAAGCAGCATCCTCTTTAGATCACAACAACATCTGCGCCATCCACGAAATAGACGAGACTGAGGACGGTCAATTGTTCATCAGCATGGCTTACTATGAAGGTGAAACATTAAAGAATAAGATTGAGCAAGCACAACTGCTATCAGTAGATGAAATATTGGATATTGTTATACAAATTGCGCAGGGATTAGCAAAGGCACATGCCAAAGATATTGTGCATCGGGATATCAAACCCGCTAATATTTTGATAACCGAAGATCGTCATATAAAGATAGTTGACTTTGGCCTGGCAAAATTGTCGGGATTAACCTTGCTTACCAAGGAAGGAACGACCCTGGGCACGGTGGCCTATATGTCACCCGAGCAAACACAGGGAACCGAGGTCGACCACCGCGCCGATATCTGGGCATTTGGTGTGTTGCTTTATGAGATGCTCGCCGGGGACCGCCCTTTTAAAGGTGACTATGAACAGGCCGTGATGTATTCAATCATGAATGATGACCCGGAACCTATCAGGAAACTTAACCCTGCTGTTCCACCGGAGTTACAACAAATCGTTAATCGCGCTTTACAGAAAAACCCTGAATCGCGCTATTCATCAGTGGCAAAAATGCTAAAAGATTTGCAGGGATATCAGGATAGCCTGCGAGCCAGGGAAATGGGCGGATTTGACCCGCGAATCTTCCTGCGCCGTGTCCGCAAGCCGCGTGTTGCAGTTCCGGCAATTGGTATGATCCTGCTCATCATCCTCGCTTCTGTCTGGTTCTTCAACCGCCAGGCCAAAATCCGTTGGGCACGGGAAGAGGCGCTGCCAGAGATTGAGCGCCTGGTTGAAACAAACTGGCGGGACTTCACCGAGGCCTACGAGCTTGCTGAGCAGGCGGAAGAATACATTCCGAATGATCCTGAGCTTGCTGCCTTGTTTTCCAAAAGTTCTTTGCATATCAATATCAAAACAGAACCATCCGGAGCAAGTGTTTATATGAAAAAGTACAAATCTCCGGACAGTGAATGGGACTATGTAGGTGTTTCCCCCATCGACAGTATCAGATTACCAATCGGAATTTTCCGGTGGAAGATGGAAAAAGAAGGCTATGAAACCGTTCTTGCGGCCGCTTCCACCTGGGACATCGATCCAGTGGGAAAAGATCTATTGATTCCAGAGGATCTCGTCAGGGTATTAGACGAAAAAGGAATTCTTCCTTCGGAAATGGTGCGCGTATCAGGCTCGCAAACGCCTCTGGGGATGTTGAATGATTTTTTTATAGACAGGTACGAAGTCACTAATAGGAAATACAAAGAATTCATAGACAGCGGTGGGTACAAAAACCGGGAATACTGGACCCATGAATTTACCAAAACGGGAAACGTTTTGACCTGGGAAAAAGCCATGACTGAGTTTGTCGATCAGACCGGCAGGCTCGGACCTACCACTTGGCAGGCAGGAGATTATCCCGTGGGGCAGGGGGACTATCCGGTTTCAGGAATCAGTTGGTACGAGGCCGCAGCATATGCTGCATTTGTTGGGAAAAGCCTGCCGACAGGACAGCATTGGGGGTTGGCAAGGGGCGAATATACGTCGTTGATCAGATGGCCCCAACTCGGGGGGTTCGCTGTTTTTGCTCCCTTCAGTAATTTTGAGGGCAAAGGTCCTGTTGCGGCGGGGAGTCTTCCTGGCATAACCTCCTATGGCGCCTATGATATGGCCGGGAATGTGCGGGAATGGTGCTGGAATGAAACCTCTGCGGGTAGATTAATACGGGGTGGTGCCTGGAACGATAACACATACCGGTTCACAGAAATGGGTGGTGCTCCCGCCTTTGATCGTTCGTCTAAAAATGGTTTCCGGTGTGCGTTTTATCCCGATCCTGACAAGATCCCGGAGCTCGCGTTTGCGATAACAACATTTGGTGAAACCAGGGATTTTTATAAAGAAGAGCCCGTTTCAGATGCCATTTTTCGGGTTTACAAAGAACAGTTCTTTTACGACAAGACCGACCTGAATGTACGACTGGAATCGCGAGATGAAAGCGCCGAAGATTGGATTTCTGAGCGGATTACCTTCGATGCGGCCTATGGAAACGAGCGTATCATTGCCCAACTTTTTCTGCCAAAAAATTCACCGCCCCCCTATCAAACAGTCATCTATTTTCCCGGCAGTTCTTCTCTTTTTCAATCATCCAGCGAAGACCTTACAAACTATTATGAATTTCCGGTTTTCCTTTCGTTTTTGGTTAAAAACGGGCGCGCCGTGCTTTATCCCGTGTATAAGGGAACCTTCGAACGCAGGGAAGATGAGTATTTATTATATCCCGGGAACTTTTCCCATTTGTATACGGACTATTTGATTCAAGTGGTCAAAGATTTTAAAAGAAGCATCGACTTTTTGGAGACTCGTGAAGATATCGACTGTCAGAAACTTGCCTATTATGGAATGAGTTGGGGAGGACTGCTAGGAGCAATCATTCCGGCTGTGGAGGAACGCCTTCAGACAACAATTATACTGGGAGGAGGCCTTTGGGATATTGGACGCCCGGAAGCACATCAAATCAATTATGTCACCCGCGTGAAAACACCAACCCTGATGTTATGTGGCAAATACGACACGGTGTTCCCCTGTGAGACTTCCATAAAACCGATGTTTGATCTATTGGGAACGCCGGATGAGCACAAAGAACTGAAGTTGTACGAGACAGACCATATCCCGCCCAGGAATGATTTTATCAAGGAAATCCTGGCCTGGCTCGACCGCTATTTGGGGCCGGTAAAATAGAAGGTTTTAGTTAGAATTTATGCTGTGTTTTTAAAGATTATCTGCGAATGCCCTTCTGCGCGTGAGCAATAACCGAACCCCTCAAGAAGAAAGTTTAATAATAACAATGAAGTTTCATATCAAAATTTATCAAAGAGCCTGATAAGCTTTGTGTTACGGATGATTTTGTATTCGACCAAATATGCGACTTTTGCAGCTACCCAAGAGTTGATAAAAAAAGGGAACCTAAGAGATGAAACGCATAATGAAGGGAGTATTACTTCTCGTAGCACCTGTAGTGGTCTTGATTGGAGGTAGGATCGTCCTCGGGCTACTGCTCAAACCGGCCCCGCCTGTTCTTACTCCGGAAGAAGAGGTGCTGCGGACTCGCGCCCTGGAACTCCACAAAAACGCCATCGTAGTTGACGGGCACAGCGATCTGTCCACCTATATTCTCGACTTCGGTTTCGATCTGGGGATGGACGGTGACGAACCGGACGACCGCAGTCCGTTCATTTATGCTTTTATTCTGCCCTGGCTTCCCAATCCGCCCTACGGGGAAGAAGTGCGCACAAACACCGATCTGGCCCGCGCCCGTGAGGGAGGTCTCGACGTCCCCTTCTTCTCAGTCTGGCCGGAGTGCAGTTATTACGAGTCCGGAGGAGCGGACACAGCCCGCCGGCGCGCTCTCGACAAGCTTGAAGCCCTGCAAGAATCCGTGCTTCGCCATCCAGATCAGGTCGAATTTGCCTTCAGCACTGCAGATGTAACACGCATCACAACCGAAGGGAAACTTGCGCCCCTGATGGCCCTGGAGGGTGGACATGTAATCGAAAACCTGGAGCAGTTACGCCAGTTCTATGGTTTGGGCGTGCGACGCTTGACCCTTTCCCAGGATTGCAGCCACAAATGGGCCGACTCATTCCGAGATGACCCCGTCGCACACGGCTTGTCCGAATTCGGGCGCGAGGTTGTGCAAGAGATGAACCGTCTGGGCATGATTGTGGATATCTCACACGCCTCCGACGAAACCTTCTGGGACGTGATTGCAGTCGCCAACGCTCCGGTTATTGCCTCCCATTCCAACGCCCGCGCGCTGGCCGACCATGTGCGAAATATGGATGACGACATGCTCCGCGCGGTGGCTGAAACTGACGGTGCCGTTATGGTCAATTTCAGCAGCCTTTATCTCGACCCCCGAAAAACGGCCGAGTGGAAGGTCTTTTTGGGCTGGCACTGGTTAGCCCATCCCCAGCAACCCGAGACGCCCCGCTTAATACAAACATGCACGATGCTGTAATCATCATCTAATCCACCATAATCAATTATATCACCTTCCCAATTATCAAATGGAATTGTTCTTACCAATCCTCTGCTTCTCATTACGAAACCTTTTCAAAGTTGACAATTAAAATTTTCCTAAGCTAATAAACTCTTTTTTACTTTTTCACTAAAAAAATAATATAAACGCAAATCAAATTATATGAAAATATTATAATTCTATATTTATAAGTAAGACAAATAATTATAAGGAGATAACATTATGCAAATACATGATAACCGCATCAGCATGCGACTTGCTGAAAACATATTAAAACAAGCAAGACAAAGAAGAAAAGAATTAATTAAAATCCGAAATGCACCAATTTCATTATCCGGTTATTTAAGAGAACTAATTAAACTCGATTCCGAGAAGAAACTTATTAACTGATTACCGGAGAACTATAATGCAAAGTGATAATATATTAAAAGACGCAATTGCAGAGGCACGTACATTACGGAAACTGAGTATGTCTAATGCAAGGCATTCCTTAGTCAAATTCCTGAAAGAAGAAAAATTGCCACTGGATGATCTTGCAGATGCAGAATTGGATCTTGACCACTT
>SDBT01006335.1_pt1 | contig 19651 bp, 37 predicted proteins | sample 2277101 | NCBI WGS metagenome assembly SDBT01 (sample SAMN10404973, study PRJNA504765) | marine sediment metagenome | isolation source: marine sediment core GS10_PC15, 103 cmbsf | place: Arctic Ocean: Southern Knipovich Ridge | collected 2010 | reverse complement strand
AGCTGAAAAACTGCCATCATCATCCTTAAACCACTCCAAGGCACTGTCTGCTTGCTCGAACAAAGAACCATCCTTAGAACATTCTTCTCCTGCTTTGGCCAAAACACATTTTCCACATTTTTGTTTGTGAAAAACACAAAGGCCACACTTAGTTATTCCAAGTATTTTGCCTATAGAAGTTGCCGCCACTTTTGCTTCACTCATCTCTAAATTCTCACGATGATGGACTATGGACACAGCCAAAGCCGCCTCTGGGGTTGTTGCGAGTTTTTTAACATCCTGTTCTGTTAGCATTTCATTCTCCTTAAACTGTGTATTTGCCTTAATTTATGTTACTGACATAATCAGAATATACTATATCTATCGACCAAGTCAAGACAAATCTTTACAAAATTATAGTTTTTTTACATATTTTTTAACTTGCCTATTTTATCAAGTTTTTTCAGTTTTATGGCAAAAGGGCTTGACAAATGTTTTTTATCGTATACAATGAGGGTGGATACAGACAATAAGAATCAAGGATGATTGATGTTACATAAAGCAAAATGGCTTGACAATTATAGTGGCTATAATTATAGGTCAAACGAGTTCCAGTCCGAAAACAACGCCCACGACGGCGGATTTGAACAATTACCAAATCGTATGTCTTTAATCAGCTTTGGGGAGCCGGCTGTTCGACTAATGGTGAAATATGACAAAAGGTGTTATCGTTGTGGGCTTCCTCAATGTCGTGGCTTTCAGTTAGATATAGACGAGGAGGGGTGGGTAAATTGTTGGTGTCCATGCGGATTCAGTCTATAAAATAAAAAACACACGGCGGGAATAGGGCGACGGCCCAAATAACTGGTTACTCACCCAGCCTGTCCCGCCTAAATATGTGAGTGGATAGGAGTATCCAATGCACGAGTTAGAAGAGCAACAATGTACCTGTTGTGGCAAGATTAGGCCAATTGATGAATACGATTGGGCTATGGGTCATACAAGTCGTAAAAAGCAATGCAAGGCTTGTCGAAACATCTATCTAAAAAAATGGCGAGCAAAAAACAGGGAAAAACTACAAAAACAAGACAAAATCTACAATAAGTCCTACCACGCCAAACACAAAGAAAGAATAAACAAAAGACATAAGCTCACTTATCACAAAAACCGTGAAAAACACCTTGCCAGACGCAAAAAATGGCACGAACGCCATCCTGAGAAGGATAAAAACAGCAGATTATTCCTAAGATACAAACTCACTCTGGCGCAATGTGAGGCAATGGATAAAGCACAAGAAGGAAAATGCCTTCTTTGCGGGCAAGACCCTACAATAACAAAGAGGGGGCGCAAACAATTAGTAGTCGACCATTGTCATAAGACGGGTACTGTTCGAGGATTGTTATGTGATGTATGCAATCGAGCACTTGGAATGTTCCAAGATAGCCCCACCCTGCTTCGCATTGCTGCTGATTACCTTGAAAATACTATAAAAGAAGCAATAGCTTAATATGAGTTATTCATATCGAGGCGTACCCACAGGCCCTATCAGGGCTTTCCTGCGCCTAAACCATAAGGCTCGCAGCAGCCCCGTTGTGAGCCACTTAAAAAAAACTACACTTTCGTAGAGATTTATATTGACATAGCAATTTAGGTATGGTATCGTAGTATCGTCCTTAGCTGTTGAGGGCAAATAAATTACATCTTATTCCGGCAGGTGCGTACTGGCGCACAATAGTTTGGCAAGATAGCAAATTCAATAGGGCTTTTGTACAGACTTGACCCGCTCTTACGGTTCTGGCGAGGTTGAGCCATCAAAGTTGATGGGTATAGCTGGCAGCGAACCCGTAGCCCGATAAAGTGATAAAGAGGTCGCCAACCTCAGATGAGACTGCCAGACAATAATGTGACGTGTGACCGACGGGACTAAACATTCCGTAAAAAACACTCGGTTTTGTCCAATAGGACAGAACCGTTCTGTGCTCCCTCTGGTCCTAAACTAAGGGCTTATGTGCGAAGCAGTTAAGATAAGTATAAAACTATACAAGGTTAAGTATAAAGCCAATAAATAGAAGAATAAAAATAAGAAATTTAACAATTTTCAAAAATTGGCGATTTTGTAATGATGAATGCTTTCTTTGATGGTGGATGTTGGCCGAACCCTAATGGCGATGCTTTCTGTGCCATCTTAGTTAAAGACAACGATACAGTCGTATTGAAAGAGGCTTATTTTCTCGGCAGTGGCGAAGGAATGAGCTGCAATACTGCTGAATATGAGGGGCTTATCTCTGTTTTAGCGTTCTTGAAAGATGATTTTCTTGAAAGAGAAATTATTATTTATGGCGACAGTGATTTGGTTATAAAGCAGATGTCTGGCCAGTGGAAGATAAAAGCTGGACATTATGTAGAATTAGCTAAAAAAGCCAAGCAATTAGCCTCTCAATTTAGTAATTTGTCCTTTGAATGGATACCGAGAGAAAAAAATACTATTTGCGACGAACTGGCCACAGATGCCAGACTTGATATGGGGCTATAAACCGGCAGCAATTATATCTTGGCATCCTGCCAGCGGCAGGTTACGTGCAAAGGCTCCGCTGAGTGCCAGCCTGGCGAAACTCAGCAGCAATCATAAGCGGCGAATCGCCCGCCACCGAACTGGTGGCAATAATCACGACGGCGGACGTGTGCAGGATTAACCGTAGGTTGTCCGATAGGCAGCAGCGCTGATGCGTGGGTTCCCACAGCCTGACGCCCGCCAGCAATTATAGCTCGTCTGCCACGTGCAGAAGGAGTAAGGATGCCGTCTTCGCAGGGCGGCATCAGCTTTACAAAAAGCCCTACCAGGCGGCAGGGCTTTGAGAGAGAGAAAAGAGGGTTATTGAATACTCTTTATAGCCTCTTTTATTAGCATCGCCGTTAAGGTCATTATTGCCCAAACCGCGTTTAAGCCGAACAGCACCGCAAGGCCATAGTTCTGCTGATACGCCGCAAGGGCAGCGAGGCAGATATTTACTACTGTCAAGATTATTATAATTGTCATAATTTACCACCTTTCTTTATTCGGGCCGGATAGTGGCTTCTCGGATGAAGTTGTCTATTAGTTTCTGGCTGTAATACTCTTCGTTGCAGTATCGGTCGAGTATATCCTCTCGCAGGATGTTTTCGAGTTCTAATTTTTGGTTATGGGTCATAATTTGGCCCAGATAGCTTTCTTTGACATTGTTCATTTTAGCCTCTCTTTCTTAGATTTTTACCAGTTTGAACCGCCTTGTCGTAAAGTGATGCTCGATAGCTAATGTTGAACCGCTATGCACTAAGACATCAATAGTATCTACACTCGCTAAGTGGCCGTTGTTGATAGTTACATCGTCAGCCGTAAAGATTTGCCCGCTGAAAGCTGCGGTATTTCCCCGCTCTTCGCCGAGCAGTGTTTTTGAGTATTCGCCTTGTTTGATTATAGCTATGAATTTATCGCCGATTTCCATAGTTAGCCCCTTTCTTTAATTAGAGCCGTAATGTTAGTTTGGGTTCGCTCGTTGGCCCATAGTTGATTATAGAGCTTAGCGTGTTCGTCTTGTAGGTCGGCCAAAGTAAGCACTTCTTGAAGGGTGGCTTTATCGGCTATTTCTATGCCGCCGATATACCCTGCTGCGGAGATTCTGATATTTGTAGCTTTCTTGATTTGTTGTTCCGTAAGCATTTTTAGCTCCTTTCTGCTTCTTTGATTGCTTTTAGCAGTACCTTACGTTTAGTTTTGCAACAATCCTCAAATAAATCAGGGTGTGAGCGTTGGCATTTAGCTAAATCAAGAAGCGTATCAGCAGCCGCCTTGCAAGCATCCAGCAAATTCCTGCATTGCTGTTCAGTACTTAAACAAGCTTTTAAGTCTTTGAACCAGCCGATGGTTTTACCTAAACATATAACTTCACCTTGTGGCATTAAAACACATCCTAATCGGCACGCTGTAATTTCTTTTGGTTGTTTTTCCATTTTTAGCTCCTTTCGTCTGATTGTTAAAATAGTTAAGATCCAGATTCACTCCTAATCGTCGAAGTCAGGCCGGTTGGTACTTTTATACCTTAAAAGATAATCCGTAAAATCATAACAGCACCGCCGACAAGCCCGCTAACAGCTATCATCTTTAGTGCCAAGTAATAGGTTTTTGCGAGTTCGTCCACTAACAATAACCCTTTGGGCGGTAAAGAAAATCAATAAAACCAAGACTTATAAGCACGCTTGCATCGTGGCCCTTGCGACAATAAAACCAAAGAGGCCAAAAAATGCTAATATGCAACTTTTTTCCTTTGTATAACAGTTTGCCTTTATATCTCATAATATACCTCACTTTCTTTATTTGATGAGTAAATGTGTTTCGTTCATATTTTCATACGGCCTTGTGGGGCCTCTGATACAAGCTCAAATGCCGCAAGCTCGTGCTGGTGGACGCACCCAGCCAAATCTCTGTACTTTTTCAATAGTGCGGCTTTTGGTTAGCCAGAGCCGCCAACTGGCCGGAGGGGGTTTAGTTAGCTAAGGCGCACTTAAATCCTGATTGTTTGGCTTGTTCCTGTCTGAATTTATTATATGCTTCAATGGTAACAAATCGGGTTCCGCCGTGTCCTTTGTACTCATCCGAAAATGCACAAATTGGCAATAGTTTTATATCTCGGCCATCATCAAGCTTGATTGTAACAAATTGGCCCCATTTGTCGGTCACAGTGGCGGTAATTGTGCCAAAATCTGACGGATTGGCCATATCGCCGCCATAGTAAATACGAGTGCCTTTTTCAAGTTTCATTTTACACCTCTCGAATAAGTTGGTTTAGTTAAATCCATAAAACCAAAGGAAGGCGGTCAGGAAGCCGCTTTTCGGGTCATAGCCCTATCCTTTGGCGTTTTAGTATTATTGCAGGAGATGATACTGTGATTAAATGTCCAAGATGTAACAAGAAAAGACCTTTATCAGGGTTTAATTTAGATAAGAATAAAAAAAATAGGCGGCAGTCGTGGTGTAAGCTGTGCCAATCGGAAAATTCAGTAAATAATGCAGTAAAAAACATTGAAAAATGGGCCGCTAAGGAGGGGCTAACGGCGACGGACTACAGACGTAGAAAAAAACTGGCCCGTAGATACGGAATGACCTTAGATGATTTTTCGCAGATGATTCAGGAGCAGAACGGTGTATGTGCTATTTGTGGATTGCCAGAGAGCAAGCTGCATCGCAGCAGTTCTACTGATATACCTCAAAACCTAACTGTAGACCACTGTCATCAAACCAACAAGGTCCGAGGGCTGTTGTGCGATAAGTGTAATTTAGCCCTCAGCCTATTCTGTGACGATATAGATGTTTTGGCGTCGGCAATATCTTATCTAAGAAATGTGCCTTATTAACTTATCAAAGAGCCTAAATCCGGCAGCAGGTATCGAGCCTGCAAGTCCAGCCTGGGCCGTGCCGGATAACTGGACGACCTACCGATAAATTTAGGTTGTTAGTTTGTTAGTCCTCTGCGTTTTTGCTCATCGCACCATCGAGCGCAGCGTTTTCGACCGCTAAAGGGTGCCCCCTTACTCATTTGTTCATCGGTGAGGCGTTTGTGTTCGCCTTGTATCGTTTTAGCATAATCAAGCAGGGCCTCAAGAGGTGAATCGAATTGTTGCCGGATAGTTTCATCAGCAGCACAATTTGAAGGATGGTCTGGGCTCCAGCTGGATGCGCCGGTAGCGTTTTGGAACCAAGCCATAGGATACTGTTTTGGGTCTTTGTTGACATAGTAACTACAGGCATTATGCAGGCCAAGATTGCCAAGCTCAATAGTTGTGTGGTCATATTTGCCGCCAGTTAATGTATAGGCCCAGTCATTCAGACCCTCTCGTTTAGCGACTTTGATTTGTTTATTGTCTATAATCATATTGCACCTTCTCTCTGGTTTGGCCGTCCAGTATTAACTTGTTAAACAACTTTCGGCCTCGACCAGTGGTCAAGCTCTGGCCGGCGCTGAAGGCTGTCTAATCAGAAGTTAAAATCTTAATCACTTGTTGTAGTTCAAATGTGGTAATATTGAGCCAATTTGTTGCTTTTTCAGAAGTAGAGATCTTAATTTTTGCTTTATATTTATCAAGAGGTGGGGAAACTTTACTGAATTGGTCGAGCCTGTAATTTTTGGTAGCAAAGTCCATAATAACCTCCGTTTCATTAAAGTAATATAATCAGTTAAGTAATAGAGCTAATAATTGCCTTTAATCCGCCTTTGGCCCGTAAATCAAAGATGCTATATTCCTTGCGCTTGTTGTCCTCGATGCGGGTTGCTAAGACTACCTCAGTCGAAGCCGTACCGTCTTGGTAGTGTTTCCAAGTCAAGTCCTTTACTGGGCAGCCGAACCTTGAAGTTATACGCATAATCATACTCCTATATTAAACAGTCCATAAGTCCGGCCATCGGCTAAAATGGCCGGTAGTGCAGGCTGTTAGTCGTCGTCTTGCCATTTTCCGCAAACGGCACAGTGAAAATCACCAATGCCTTGATTGTATGTTGTTTCGCCGATATGTCCGCAGTGGTTGCATTTTATGGGTTCGAGCGTACACCTTGCTATTTTGGCTTGCTCAACTGTGAAGTATTCTGTTTCCATAATCAATCTCCTAAAAGTAAGTTAATGTTCATACTATCTATCGAATACAATACCATAGATACTTTATAAAATCTACAAAAATCTCAGGAAAATAAAAAGATAAATGTAAGTGCTTATAAACTAAAGACTAATAAGGGTGGATATTTTCGCCGGTGACATTAAAATACTATTCAGGATAAAAGATGCTACTTTATGAGTGATAGACTAACTGAAAAACAAGAGCTATTCAGCAAGTGTATGTTCACGCCTGGAAGCGATAGCTTTGGTAATGGTACTGAGTCTGCGCGCAGGGCTAAATATGGTGGAGATAATCCAAGTGATAGCTATTTGGCAAAGATAGCAAGCCAAACAGTAAGGAAGGGTAACGTTATAGCTCGTAAGGCTGAGATACAGGCAGATATACAGGCTAAGTTCGAGTATGGGCTGACTAAAGCAACAGAATTGCTCAAGCGTCAGTATGAAAAGGCAGACCGCAAGGACAACGTAACCGAGGCATTGGCAGCGATTCGTGAGTTTGATTGCATCTACGGCCTACAGAAGCAGAACATCACTACGAAGGCCGATCCTGCCGCTGTTATCGACGCTGCGCTTGAGGCCGAGCTTGAGGCTGTGGCTATGCGATACAAGCTGCGCAAGGCCAATGCGTAGGCAGGGGGGCCTGACGTGCTCTGTGCTGCGTGTTCAGGGCAAGAAGGCAATGCAAGCCTGCAAGGGCTTGCGCTTGCTGACGGGCAAGCAGGGCCTATGCAAAGGCAAAGGCTTTTCGGGCAAGGCCACCGTCGGGGAAGGGGTGGAGCGAGGACAGTAGTACTCTCGCATCCCTGAAATATTGGATTTGAGCATATTCTGGACACAGGAGAACACAATGCTTATTAAGGCCAAGTTAAGGCACATTGGCAACAGTTTGGGCGTTATCCTTCCAGCTAAAGTTATAACCTGTTTTAGTGCAGGTGATGAAATACAGGTAGAGGTTATAACAAATAAGTCAGAAAACAAGCCAAAAGTTATAACACCCACGCCTAATGTTATAACGCCAATAGAAGAACACAAGGCTGCATTATTTCGTTCAGTCCTACCAAGTGTTGCCAAGCCTGGCCGTCCACCTTTAACAAAGGAGCGTCAGTTGAGCAAGACGGGATTTAACGATTAGACGAAAGGAATCTTAATGGAAGATTGGGACGATGTAGGCCCGATAACATTGGACGAGGTTCCAGACTACGAGATGGACGAGGAGGCTCAAGAGTTAAACGATTGGTTAACATGGTTGGATTAACGAAAGGATTCGCAGTGAAAATATTACTCATACTCATTTTCATATTAGCAGGCTGTGCTCCGAGCAGGCCAATTCGCAGGGAGCGAGGCCGTGAGGAAATGTTAAGAAGATTACACCGGAATTACACGCATATTGAGCGCCACATGAATGGCATAAGGAATGAGCTTGAATAGCATAACCGACCAATTACTTGCAAGTGATTCTTTAATATGGGCTGACGCCAAGAAGTTAAATCTTCGTGATGGCGTTACGTTTTCATTGAAGAATATGTCTTATTTGTTTGATATTATCAACTGCGACAAGAAGGTAGTGAACTGCAAGAAGGGTTCACAGATGTGCCTTACGACCTCGTTTTTCATTGATTCTGTACATGCTTGTAAATTCAGGCGTTTCAAGCAGAACATAATGTACATGATGCCTACTGTGACCGCTGTGGAGCGATTGTCCAAGGTCTCTTTCGACCCGATATTCCAATACAACCCATGGATAATGCGTAAGGGCGACACTAATACTACGATGTGCCGTGAGATAAACGGCAGGTCTATTGTAATGGTAGGCGCTCAGCCCAAGAAGGTTGGCGGTTCCGGTACTAAGGACAGCGATAATATTAGGTCTATCCCTTGCGATAGGATTGATTCTGACGAAGTAGACCTGATGGATATGGATATGTGGTATCAGGCCAACCAGAGATTGTACAGGTCAGAGTTTGGCTTGAGGAACAACTTCGGTTCTCCGACCTATCCTGGCTATGGTATAGATTTGCTTTACTCAAATTCCGACCAGAGACGTTGGGAGATTAAATGCGGCGGGTGTGGGAAGTACACTTGTTTAGCGGACACATTCCCAGAATGTATTATTCAGGTCAAGGGTAGGTATATCAGGTCTTGTATCCACTGCCGGAAGGAAATCTTTGTTAAGGACGGGAGTTGGCAGACATCGTTCCGTGACAGGCGTGAAGCTGGCTTCTGGGTATCGGGTCTTTTGAGTCCTTATGCTAACCTTGACGATTATATGTACGAGTTCAACAACATCGAAGGTTCTCAGATGTCCGAGTTCATGCGTTCTCGTCTCGGCATAGCCTCTACCGAGGCCGAGAACCAGTTGGATATAACCACTGTGCTTTCACGGTGTACTTCAGACCACAACCAGATGGTTTCTATTGGTGAGACTGTTATGGGTGTGGATGTGAATAAGAAGATTAACGTAGTAGTTGGTATCAAAACCGCCAGAGAGGCATACGAGGTCCTTAACGTATCGAGGCTGAACAATCTGAACGAACTCCATGATTTAGCACTAAAGATGAACGTCCACATTGCTGTGATAGATTCCGGCCCGCACGACCACGGTGTGATTGAGTTCCAGAAGAAGGAGCCTTATTCTGTTTTCCTCTGTCAGTATTCTGAGGTTCAAACAGGCAAGCCTAAATGGGACAAAGAAGGATTCGTTAAATGCAACAGGAACGAATGGTGTGATAAGGTTCACATTACCTTCACTGAGAACAGGGTCAGGATACCGAGGATTTCGGGCGAGATAAATGAATTTGCCAAGGAGATGTGTTCCACTGCCAAGACAATCATAACCAATCCTGAGACTGGAACTATCAAGCCTCGATGGATAAAGTTAAAGTGTGATGACTATTTTCACGCATTTTTATATTTCTTAATAGCAACAATTAAAACAAGTCCACAACCTCGTGGCAGTGGAAAAATCAATCGTCCGCAATACGCTACGAGTAATTGGAAATAGGAGAATCAATGTCTCCATTTGCATCAACAAAACAGAGGAAGTTTCTATTCAAGAATAAACCAAAGGTCGCTCACAAGTTAGCGAAGCATAAAAGGAAACGAAAAAAATAAGGAGAAACAAAATGGAAACTAAGGAACTTTATGCGTTAATAATACTAAACAAAACATTTGATAAGTTGAATATAACAGTAAAAGAAAAAGTTAATTTGTGCGACAAATTTATACAAGAAATCCGCAATAGGAGAAAATCGAATTAGACAAGGAGAAACAAAATGGATTGCAAGGAAGCAATGGCAGTTATTGAGACAGCAAACTCAGAATCTATAGGGTCTATCCCAAGGGGAGTTTATGGCAAAACCTATATTGCCGCGATTGAAACATTGGAACGTAATGCTCTAAAGCGCAATCCTTGTCCAGTTAAATACAAACAAACGAAGACGATAAAATATCAAGGTTTTGAATGTGAGATATATTATAATTATGTTCCTCCTTATGGCATGGGGCGGATACCCTGTAATTGTTGGTACGCATATTCGAGACTTTTTTTTAATGGAATTTATTATATTTGGGAGAAATCCTTTGGTAAAGATATTGATTCGTCCATAGGGGCCGCGGCGTTTATAAGGCCGTTTTTTAGAAAGTTAATTAAAAATAAAAAAAGAATGTTTAGTAAACATCGCAAGGAGATTCAAAATGGATTGTCGAAGCTGTAAAACAGAACTGTCAGAAATGAAGAACGGCAAGGGCGAGACAACGTGCCTGAGATGTCTCAAGTGCCATCCTGTAACGGCGTATGTCCCGCCAGCAAAAAAGGCAAGAAGAGATGTTGACCTTCCGTGGACTGACGAGCGTGTGATTGAGGTAATAGACAGGGTAGTGCCGGATATGATTCGTGACATGCTGAGGAACTGGTTTATACAGAAACCTCCAGCAGAGGCGGAGGAATTGCTTTCTACTACAACAGAGTTAAACAATCTCAACTGGCGCACACAAGCTAAGGAACTTGGTATCGAAGTCTATGACAAAGTAAATAAGAAACCGAGATTAAAGGTGGAAGTTCTCAAAGATATTGAGGAGAAAACAAATGTATCGGAAAAACTTTAAGCCTAAGAACAGGCAGGCGGTAGCAGGTGGTAATGACCACTGCTGGATACCTGAGATGCAGAAACCGCCTATTGATAAAAAGAGATACGACGAGAACTACAAGCGTATATTTGGGCATGACTAACGTAGGAATGCCAGATTAACCGCCCAGTAGAATAGGGCAAGAAAGGAATTTATTATGGCTACACACACAAGTTTTGTAAGAAAATCAGGAGTAGACGGCGGGACTATCCGGTTAAATAGTCGAGGACAATTATCTGCCGGTGGAATAATGGAGCCGTTCAGTGCAGGAACTTTGGGCGGTGCGCCGTCGGTGTTTTACGTTGACGGCAATGTTGTAAGTTCTGGAAATGGTCTTAGTTGGCTGTCTGCTTTTAAGACTTTAACAGAGGGTCTTGTAGCGGCTCATAGTTACATGAGTACATCAGGTAACAGAGCTTGGGCGCAGAGGGCAACGGTCTATTGTTGCGGCGACTCTCTTGATGAAGACTTGGTAATCTTAGCAGAGAAAAGTGACATTATCGGAGTCGGTACAACTAATGGGTTTGACAGATGTCAACTTATAGGTAATCACGTGCCGGTAACAACTAATTGTTGGGCAACTCGCTGGTACAATATGCGATTTACCAACCAAACTGCCGCTAATATCTGGACATTGACAAGTGTTTCTGGAGGTATCAAGTTTCTTGGTTGTACTTTTGCTGCCCCATCGACAGCGGCTCCGAGTGCGGTAGCAGCAACGGCTGTTGGGGTGATGGAAATTAATGGTTGTGATTGGGCTGGTGCTCCGGAGATGTTTTCAACAAGCGGTGTTGAACTTGCGACGGGAGCCGCAGCGGGTACGATAATCAGAAACAATCTTATCTCGGCTGCGACCGGTGTCAGGGTTGCTGCGGGTACAACGGTTTCTTCTGCCGGGAGTATTTACATTGATAACAATGTTTTCCATACCTCCTTAAAGATGATTCAGGATGCCTCTAATTTGGCAAGAGTGACTCGTAACCGGGGCACGACAGCTATATCAGAATCTGACCCAGGCCACATGTGGGATGGCAATGCGGCTTATTGGTGTGACAATATCATAACAGGTTCTGGTGGCACTTCTGACCAGGTTCCTTATGTATCGGAGTCTTAATCATGGCTTTTACTTTATTGAAATTTAGGGTACGGGTAGAGTTAGACGCTGGCAAAACGAATATGGGTACTATCGTTGAAGAAAATCTTGGCGGTTATCCCGGCCTCTTCGTAAATCCACAGACAGGCGTCGAAGCCCCAGTTAGATATACTCACATTGTCTTCTTGAAAGAAGGTGCGGAAGAAATTGAGGTTGACGGTGAAACTTTTGTCGTTATGCACATGCACAATATTCTGGCCTATATTTCAGATTAGGAGTAATAATGAGCCAGCATCTTTTCAATATAGGGGATAAACAGCGTCTGGATAGGGAGGATGGTCTGACCGACCAACTCCCTCGCCAGATGGTGCAGTCCGCCGAAGATAGTATTATGAACACAGAAAGCGAAGCCGAAGAGTTCAGCGAAGGAAATGATATAGATTTCATTTATGATGGATTATTAGAAGCCTTACGGCGAAGGAGCATGGCGTAATGTCTATTTTACGGTCGCCCAAGAAACCAGAGTTACCGGCAGAGCCTGAGCCGGTAGAAGATATTGCGGTAATTGAAGAAGATGCCGAAGTAGCGGCCAGAAAACGAAAGAAGAAGATATTGAAAGGCGGCAGGCGTGGCACGATTATAAGCGGAATAGCGCAGGCTCTAAAGCGCCGTTTGGGAGAATAATGTGGCAGATAACGTAAGAACTAAAAATGATTCCATAACAGCGGTGCTTGAAAGATACGACAGAGCCAAATCTCGCAAGCAAGAGTCTGATGGTCTTCGTCAAGAAGCTGGTCGATACTCATGGCCTAACGCATGGCGGCAGATTCATAACATAGAGCAATCTGAAGGTGAGCAGAACACCTTAACTCTTTACGACTCTACTGCTCTTATGGCGGCATTCACTTTAACTTCTGGCTTGTTCTCATTCTTGATGCCTGCTGGTGCGTTCTGGTTTGGATTTACTGCTCAAGACCCAGAACTAAACAAAAACCCTGCAACACTAAAGTGGATGTCAATGGCTTCGTCTGCCACTCACAAAGAGATATGGCGGTCAAACTTCCAGCGTGAAATGTTTATGACAATACGCTCAATGGTTGTTTTCGGAACTGGTATAATCTCTGTAGAACTTATTGGCAAAGATTTGGTATTCCAGTCTCATCACGTTGGATTTATGGCGTTCGACGACAACAATCGTGGCGAAATAGATACTGTATATCGGAAGATATTCTATACTGCAAGACAGGCTGTTCAAGAGTTTGGTATAAATATTAAAAGCAAGACTATCCAAAAGGCGATTAATTCAGACAAGTGGGATGAGAAGTTCGAGTTCGTCCACGTTGTTTCACCGAACAAAGATTTCGACAAGACAAAGATAGGCGCAAAGAACAAGAAGGTCAAATCTCAGTATATAATGATTAAGGATAAGTCCAGGGTAAAGACGGGTGGTTTTGACCAACTGCCTTACTTAGTGGCAAGGTTTGCTTTGGTTCCTGGCGAGATAATGGGCAGAGGCCCAGGCATTGAGTTGCTACCAGAAATTAAGATGCTTAATCGAATGAAGTCGTCATTTATAGAAGCAGCGGAGAAGTCTGTTAGTCCTCCTATGGCGGTAGAGGACGACGGAGTCATTGGTCAGCCCGTCACAGAACCTAACGGTATGATTTACATTAGGTCTGGTGCACAATTTCCACAAGTTATTGATACCGGAAGCAATCTTCAGATTAACGCCGAAATTCTTCGTGACCAACAGACTGTTGTTAAGGAAGGGTATTTAATCAATAGATTTAATACTCTTGAAAACAAGAGGAATATGACGGCGTTTGAGGTTGGAGTTAGAAAAGAAGATGACCTTACAATCGTTTCTCCACAGGTAACTCCGTTACAGAAAGAGACTCTCGACCCATTACTTACAAGGTCGCTTGAACTTTTGGTCAAAGCCAAGAGAATCGACCAACCGCCACAGAGTTTTGATTTTGATATTGCTTATCAGGGCAGACTATCGTTGGCGATGGCAAGTGTTCAATCCAATGCTATGGAAGCCACGCTTGCTAAATGGCAACCTTATGGCGAAATAACGCCCGTGTATGAGAACGTAAACTTCGACGAGGGGTTCAGGCAGTCGTGGTTATCATCTGGTGCGCCTGCTGATGTGCTTACTGATTTTGACAAGATGATGGAAGCCAGGGCGGAGCGTGAAGAATTAAACAAGGCTGCTGCTCAGGCGCAGGTTGCAGAGACAGCATCGAAAGCGTATTCTAATGTGCTAAAAGCCCCAGAAGATGGGTCTGTAGCGGAATCATTGACAGGATAGGAGAAGAAATGAAAGAAGAATATTACAAAGCAATTGACCCAACATTTAATAGTGACCCAAATGGAAAACGGCAAAAAGTTATCGACGATATAATGAATAAGGTGGTATTGGAACATTACAATAACTGGCTCAAGGATGAAAAATGACAGAAGCAGAAACACAACAAATAGAAAACGAGAAGAAGAATGTCGAGCGAGCAAACTGGTACAAGCGTATGTCTCAGACTGATGACGGCAAGAAGATAATGGCCGACCTTGAAATCTTTTGTGGCGGCAAAAGAGTAGCTTCTGATATAGAATGGAACGCATACAAAACCTTTTTTCATGATGGTATGAGAAATGTGTATTTATATATTCGACAAAAAATAGAACGCAAGGAGAAAGAAAATGGTTGAAATCATGGATGTAGAAAAACCCGCAGAGACTACCGAAGCAAAAACGTGGATGAACCCTAACGGCGACTTCGGCGAAGGTGTGCCGGATAATATTAAGACTTTGCTGGACAAGAAGAAGTGGACTAACGTAAATCAACTTGCCGATGGCTATGTAGACTTAGAGAAATTCAAAGGCGCTGGTGAGCATCTGGTAATACCAGAATCAACAGATGATGTTGAGGGCTGGAATAAAGTCTTCACAGCGATAGGCAAACCTGAGAGTGCTGATAAATACGAGTTCACTAACGACACTGGTATCGAGTTAAGCGAAGACCTTATGAAGGGGTTTAAGGACTTTGCTCACGCTGCCAATTACACGCAATCGCAACTTGCTGGTGCAATTCAGTTTCAATTAGAAGCGATTAAGGCCAGCGACGAACTCTATACTGCGCAACAGACAGAACGTAAAACTGAAAACATCGATGCAATGAAGCAAAAGTGGCAGGCCGACTATGAGTCTACTGTCACTAAGATTGATACTACAGCCGAGAAACTTGGCGTAAAAGAGTATTTCCAAAATATGGGAATAGATAAAGAACCAGAGATTATAAACATGCTTTTAACTATTGCGAATAGCGATTCAGAAGACCGCCTAAGTGTCGATGATGGTGGTGGTACTCCTGCGCCAACTACGTTACAGGATAAGTTGGTAGAGATAATGAAGAGTAAGGAGTATTTAGAACGATTCCATCCTGGCCACAAGGCTAAGATGGTTGAGTTTATGGAGATAAATCAACAAATCGCCAATGCTGGACAAGGGCAAGCCCCCCAGTAAACAAAAAGTAAATATTTGTGGACAAGTCGTAAGACCCCATAGACGACAGTAATCTGTCCGTCTGCCGTTCGTAAAACGGAAGTCATGGCCTCCCTAAGAGACAACCTCGGCGTCAAACTGAAGTTGTTTTTTTAAGGAGGCCAATTATGACTACTCGTGCAAGAAACACGAACAGTATCACTGGGTACACGGAGGCGTTTTTTAACTCCTATACCGCAGGATACGAGCATGTCCTCCAAGAGCGGAAACCTCAATATCAGGGACTTCTGCGTGAAGAGCGAATAGAAGGCGAGAACGAATCTTACGATTTCCTCGGCACTATCGAACTTGACGAGAAGACCACTCGATTTGAGGACATTCCAATCGAGGACATGACACACAACCGTAGGTGGATAGCACCTAAATTCTTCGAGAAGGGCATATTCGTTGACAAGTTAGACGATATTGCTCTGCACACCGACCCGACCAGTGACTACATTCAGGCATTGGCAAAGGGTGAAATCAGAAGGCAGAATATCACCGTGACGAACTCCTTTTTCGCAAATGTTAGCGGTGGCAAGAATCCAGGTGACGATACTTATGTATTCACCGAACAACTTTATGTCACTTCTACAAACACCACTACTGCTGGCCGTATTATCGCACATGATACACAGGCCGACTTTACTGCTGGTGGTGTATCTTCTGGTCTTACAATAGAGAAATTAGTCCTTGCTCGCCAAGCACTGATTGAACTTGAGAACGACCCTGACGATATGTTCTATATCGCAGTATCTCCCAAACAGATGTCAGACCTTCTTCGTGAAGCAGAGACTCAGAGTATTGACACCAACATCATACGTTCACTCGTATCTGGCGTTGTCAATGAGTACATGGGTTTTAGGTTTGTTGTTACTAATAGAATCGTGATTGGTTCGAGTAACGACGTGGACGTAGATACCAACGTCTATGAAGTTCCTGTTTGGACAAAAGAGGGAATGCTTTTCGCAAAGCATACTTCCCCAATCTTTAGCGTCGACAAGCTGCCGCGTAAGCAGATTTGGCAAATTAGTGCCCGTGTCGGCATGGCCGCAATCCGCATGGACGAAGATAAAGTTCTTCGTATCGAGTGCATCTAAGAAGGGAGATAAATCATGGCTACAGGAACTTATGAAGGCGATGTTTATGCCCTGCAAGACGCTAAGACTATAGGTTCGTTTCCAAATGCGAGATTAGCAGGTGGAAATCTATACTGTTCTGTTGATAGAGTCGTTGCAGCAACTGGTGACGGTTTGACATTGGGTTCTACGTTCAAGGTGGGTAAATTACCGAAAGGTGCTGTTGTTCAGTATTCGATTATCTACCCAATAGCCACTGTAACTTTTGACGCACCTGATACATTAACTGGCGCTACATTGTTTGTTCTTGGTATTGCTGGGGATACTGATTTGTTTGGTGCACTCACTACAACTTTTGCTTCTTCTGCTATACCGCAAATAGTTTTGCCAGTGCCGGATGGTACAACCTACACCGATAGACTTGACCCGTTAGAGGAGGCAGTCGATGTTATTGCAACATCATCTGCCGTAAATCACACAACCGCAGAAGGTATCTGCGTAATGATATTCTATACAATGTAAAGGAGGCCAATTATGGCTAAAGGCACATACGAAGGCGACGTCTTTGATTTACAAGATACGCCAGTTGTGGCAACCTTGCCACGAGCAGCCCTTGCAGGTGGTATAGTATATTGTTCAGTAGACAGGTCTGTCCCAGATGATACCGGACTTGACGAAGGCACTACTCTTCATGTAGGAAAATTGCCTAAGAACGCTGTTGTTTTGTATTCGATTGTCTATCCAATAGATTCTGATACTTTTGACAAATTTGACGCAATGACAGATACAGTAACTGGTTCGATAGGAATTACCGGCGACACTGATTTGTTAGGTGATTTTACAGACCTTAACGCAGCTACTACACCGCAGGTTGTTATTCCCAAACCCGACGGTACGACCTATACAGATAGGCTCGACCCGTTAGAGGCGAGCGTTGATGTTTTTGTAACAACGGCATCCGCTGTTCTTACTGCGACTGAAGGTATTGTTGTTCAGATTTTTTATACCATTGCAGGTAGAATTTAGTTTAATAGGGGCGAGGTTTCGGCCTCGTCCTTTATTTTTGTAGGAGTTTATCATGGCCTTGAGTGCTGCTGAAGTGGTACACAACCTCGCCTTAGGTCGTATCGGTGAGGCTTCCGTGGAGGATACTACTGCATCGAGAGCGTTGAAACAGAATCTGCTCTGTATCCGATATTATGACCAGGCATTGTATATAACCTTACGCGCCCATCCGTGGAATGAGGCCAAGAAACGGGTCGTAATTGCAGAAGACAGCGATGCCCCAGTATTTGGTTATGATAGACAATACACCCAACCCACTGATTCCTTGAGGGTTCTTTCTGTAAACGATATTACTGGCGCAGACACAAGAAATAGAGCATCCGGTATTCATGCGTGGGAAGTAGAAAATGGCAAGATTCTTGCCAATGCAGGTGAAGCACCACAGACGTGGGCAACCAATACCAAATATGTAGATGGGGAATTTGTTTCCGCAACGGCAGTAGTTTGGGCAACTGGAACGGCGTATATCGAAGACCAGTTTGTTCGGGATGGCGGTCTTGTTTATATGGTGTTGGACGACCATACATCAACTACTATCGCCGCAGATATAGCAGCTTTAGATTTGCAGGCTGGTGTGCAGGGAAGTACAGGGACATACGAAGTTCTCGTAAGCCATATTTCTGATACACTACTTGCAGACGTTGCCTCAAGTGATATAGCGTCTGTCGGTTCTGAGTCGAGGGTTATCTACATCGAATACATCTACCAATTGACTACAACTTCATCGTGGTCTTCCAATCTCACTGAAGCAGTTGCTACCCAATTAGCAATTAAGGTTGAGCCTGGAATCACAGGCGACCCAGAAGCTAATACGAAATTGATAAATGAATTTGAGCGATTAACAATGCCGAAGGCAAGGTCTATGGATGGCGCTGAAGGTAAACCTAAGCCAATCTTTAATTCTCAATGGCTTCGAGCGAGAAGTTCTGGAACAATGGGGAGTCGAGTGTAATGCACGAAAAGGCCGAGTTTACCGCTATTGACAGTTATAACCTGGTCGATTCTGTAACTGGTAGTGCAACAGACACATTTCCAACAGCGTTTCCTTTTACTACAACTTCCGGCGATATGGATTTACTACTTCCGGCTAACGGTGGCATAGGAAATGAGACTAAAGCATATAGATTAGGTATTTTAATTACCGGCCAACCTGCCGGAAGTGCAACGGTAATAGTCGCAGGTGCTTCTGAGGGCGGGCCGATAGAACACATAGCGTCTCTTGCAGTTACGATAGGCGCAGTAGTAGAAACTGGCGATTGGAGATTGGCAGACACAATAACATTAACATCTACCCATTTAGCGGGATGCAGTATTGCAGTTGCGGATAGCGGAAATTCACGACCAGCCAAATTCGGCTTCGACGCTGTTGGGTATCGGTTTATACGTTTTTATGTGACATCATTAACCACAACGACAGACATTCGTATACACGTGAGGTACTTTTAATGGGTAGGCAAAAGGGATATAGGCATACCGAAGAAACCAAGCTCAAAATAGGGTTGGGACACAAAGGCAATCGGCATACAGATGAAGCGAAAGCCCAAATTGGCATTGCCAGCATTGGCCGTAAACCTTGGCTTGGAAAACATCGTTCGGCGGAGACAAAAGAAAAGCTTAGACAAGCAAATTTAGGAAAAAAACAATCAGAATCCACTAAACTTAAAAGAAGCATCGCTTTGTTAGGTAGCAGAAATCCTAATTGGAAAGGTGGCCTGACTCCTGAAGGCAAGAGAGTTAGAAATCTAAAAAAATATGAGCATTGGCGAAAAATTGTATTTGAAAGAGATGGTTATATATGTCAATCATGCCATCAAAAAGGTTACAAGCTTAATGCCCATCATAGGCAAGTTTTCTCTGAAAATGTAGAATTAAGATTTAACGTAGACAATGGTATAACGCTGTGTTATGAATGCCACAAGGCGATACACTTTCACAAAATGGCGATATAACCGATAAGAATTTATGCGAGGTACTTTTAATGGGAATAGTGGGTCACTGGAAACTGAATGATAACGCAGATACCAATGTCGTTATAGACGATAGGGGCGCTCATAACGGCGTCTATCACGGGACTGGCACTACGGACGATTATACAAGCGCCCATACAGCGGCGAATAGTCGTGGCGTG
>SDBT01006334.1_pt1 | contig 19652 bp, 15 predicted proteins | sample 2277101 | NCBI WGS metagenome assembly SDBT01 (sample SAMN10404973, study PRJNA504765) | marine sediment metagenome | isolation source: marine sediment core GS10_PC15, 103 cmbsf | place: Arctic Ocean: Southern Knipovich Ridge | collected 2010 | reverse complement strand
TTATGGTAGATTTCGATGATCCTTTTAGCCAGGGAAAGGCCGAGTCCCCAACCACGCCTTTTGGTAGTATATCCAGGCTTAAATATGGTTTTATGCCTGTTCTTTGGAATCCCCTTCCCTGAATCCTCGAAATCAATGAGTACCTGTTTGAGCTGGTCACTTACAGATATTTTTATGGTTCCCTTCCCTTCCATGGCATCCACCGAATTCTTACACAGGTTTTCTACTACCCATTGAAAGAGGACCCGGTTTATAGGAACCACATGATCTTTACTGTCAGTGTCAAAGGTAAAGGTTACCCCGTCGGAGGTCCGTGTTTCAAGATAAGCTATGGATTCTTTCAGTACTTCCAGGATATTTGCATTTTTCAACACAGGTTTTGATCCGATCTTTGAGAAGCGTTCTGTAATCTCCTCTAACCTGCCTGCATCTTTTTCCAGTTCACTGACCAGTTTTTTATCCGGGTGTTTCTCTTTGAGTAATTCCACCCATCCTATCAGGGAGGAAGTGGGTGTGCCCAGCTGGTGGGCTGTTTCTTTAGACATACCGACCCATACCTGGTTCTGTTCAGCCCGTCTTGAAGCGCTGAAAGCCAGATAGGCCACCAATATAAATAAGAGGATGACGCCCAGCTGTATATAGGGATAATAAGTCAGCTGTACCAGCAGTGTTGAATTCCGGTAATAAACATATTGAACAATGCCATCCCCGAGATCAATCTCAATGGGTTCGATCTCTGATTTCATTTTTTCCAGTTGCCTTTTGCTGTAATCAGGATCCTCCATTTTTAAGGAATCCAGGTTGCGATGGGCAAAAATATTATCTTCCTGGTCTGCAATAATTACCGGTATGGTTGTATTGAACTCCACAACCTGTAAAGGAAAGCCTGGGTCTTTTTGCCGAAAATTTGGCTCAGTAATATCACTCAGATCTGCCAGCCGCCGTGTGGCTTCAGCCCACAATTCAATTTTCTTCTTTTCCTCTTTTGCCAGGAGCTTTACCAGCCGATTGGTATACAGTAATGATCCTATACCTATGATGGCAGCGAACAGGATCAGATATAACTTCCACCTTTGTTTACGGTAATAAATATCCATAGCTGCTTACTTTTTTTTCTTACGCCTGCGTTTTTTCTCTTCAACTACTACTGTATCTGATTCTTCCTCGTCATCCCACACAATGGTAAACCGTTCCTGATCAGATTTATTGTCCATCTTTAACGAGTCTGTTTTGATATCATTTATTGAATCCTCATCCCATTCCCAAATGAATTTGGCCTCCTTATCATCCTCCTTATCCCCTTTTAATGTAGAATCCTTTTTAAACAGGCCGAATTCTTCATTCAGGATTTCCCTGAGTTCTTTTTTCTCTTCCTTGAACTGGTCTTTGATATTCTGCACGGCCCCCCTCCTGTCATACCTTACCTCCGTTCCCTGATCTGATCCTTCGATGATCAGGTAAATAAATACCCGTCCCAGGCCATCATCTTCTATTATCCCGAACTCACTTTCTCTTTTATCAGGCTTTTTTGCCTTTTTTGAGAGGAGCTTAGAAAGAGATACTTTCACTTTGTATGTGAAGTTTTTATCAAATCCATGTAATCCGGACCCGGTCAGATCAAAGGCTGATGAATTGATATCCATCTTCGGGATTATTACCTCTTCATTCCGGATAAATATCTGGTTTGTCAGTGTGGAGAATTTAATGTCTTCCAGCTCCTCAACATCAATAAACCCGGATAATTTCCTCATCGGTTCGAAACCGGTAAGCTCTCCGTCCTGGATGACAATATCACAATCAGCCAGTATGGTTTCTTTCTTGATTTTCATTCTTTCATTCAGTCCCGCTGAGAAATTGACCAGCCCTGAAAGTTCCCCTCTGATATGTTTATCCATGATAAAATCCTGACCAAAATTCCCGAAAGAGGTAAACACCCCGGTAATATCTATATCCGAAACCTTCGAGATACTTTTAACCAGAAACTGCCTGTTTTGTTGTTGTTCCAGAATGCCTTCGGTATCGATCTGCCCCTGCATGGAATGCAGGTTTAATCTTGGAATTGAGAGCCTTCTTGGTTTGTATATCAATTCACCTGTCACCTGGCTGGCATAAAATTTTTTGACCATTAATTCATCTATCCAATACCTAGTTTTAATAAACAACCTGTCAGGCAGATTGATGGTATCAGTGATGGTATTGCTTTCATCATCCTGTTTCATTGAGGGAAGGTTATTTAAATCAGCCTTGCTAATATAGATATCAGTATCCAGCCATAAATTTCCGCTGTTTGTGAACAGAAATTCCAGGAGATTGTCAGCCCTTCCTGACAGACTTACTTCAATATCCTCGATATTGCCATCCAGTGACTTGATCATCAAATGATCTTTAAATGTTAACTCCCCTGTAAGGTTTCTCAGGTCAAGGGATTTGTATGTTAATCCCAGGTTCACCCCCTCAAGTCGTATCTTTGCATCGTAATGGTGTTTCAGTAATTCGGGTTTTTGTATTTTAGCCAGCGACTCCTGTGTCCCTTTTAGACTGATCTCTGCATAGACCATCCCGTCCATATCCCGGAAAGTGGAATCAATGGAAATCAATGAAGGGATATCTGCCAGATCCAGTTCAGCCTTGATGGTATAATTTATTCGGGGATGAGAAAGATTTACAATCTCATAATTACCTCCAAGCCTGGAATTACCATAAAGCAAAGAGGTATTGTTTAACAAGATCGTGGTACTTCCGGGTCCCTGTCGGTTTCCATTGGAATATTGTCCTTCCATCCTCAACTCCCGGATCCCGTAGGGAATTACTGATGCTGTCAGCCAACCATCAATCAGGGAGAAGCTGGCATTGATCTTTGGCATCTGTGTTTTACTGGCCATGCCTGTTACGCTGGCTTGAAAGGTAGCGACTCCACCTGCTTCCAGGTCCTCAGGGATCTTCATACCCTTCAGCAGGTCAAACCTGAATACCTTATCGAGGTCCAGGTGCCTGCTTGTCAGTGTCAGGTCATATTCCAAGGGCCAGGGCCTTATGATCTTTCCCCTGACATCCAGAAGTTGTCCGGCCAGGTTCAGATCACCCGACAGGATCTCAACTGTCAGAGGATTCACAGAAAGGGAGGCTGAGGAAGATATTTTCTGGTCCTTAAAATATCGGGCGCCTTTCTTTGTATAGTGATAAAGTATCCCTTCAATACCGGCAGTCAAGCTGTATTCCTCCCTTGAAAAGTTACCTTTGAACCTACCCTTTTTTACATTGCCCGCAATGGCCATATCCGTTGCCAGGTTTTGAAAACTAAGGTTTATGCTTGTCAGTTTCAAATTATCAATATCCAGCAGAAAATCTTCGTTATCATTGTCTTCTTGCCTGTTCCAAAATACATAATTCTTGTTCCCGCTTTGATCTACAAGCAGTTTCAGCATACCTGAATGAACATGTACCTCCTTGATCAAATATTGCCGCTTCAGCAATCTTGCAACATTAAACCTGAGGTAAAGACGCTCTGCCTGTAAAAGTGTATCGGTGTTTTGCACGGAAAGGAGAACAACGTCCTTTAATTCGAGTGAGGCATCCGGGAATTTTTTAAAAAATGACAGCTTAACATCACCAACCTCTGCCTTAGTCTTTATCTGCTTGTTCAATCCGGATATTACATACTGTGTGATCTCGTCTTCATATATACGTCCGAGAATGGCAGCCACTGCAACCAGTATCCCTCCAATAATAAGAAAGGATATAATAATCTTCCGGAATATTTTCAAATCAATAATTTATAGTAAAAAAGAAAAATCTGCTCCGGGCTCAAGCTCCTGAGGATTTTGATCTTTCTTAAAAATCCTCGCAGGTCTTGGTCCCAGTAACTGCATTGTCTCCTTTTCAATAAGGAACATCGTGCCCTCTCTTAATCCCACAACAAATATACCGGGATTGGCCTCAAGAAATTCTTCTATCCGCATTTCTCTTGTTTCCCCCGCATGTCCTTCAGGATTTGCATCGAGGTAATGGGGGTTGATTTGGAAGGGAACCAGATTCAATGCTTGAAAACTTACGGGCTCTACAATAGGCATATCATTGGTGGTCCGAATGCTTGGGCAGGCCATATTACTACCGGCACTCCATCCTATATAAGGAGTTCCCGCCAGCACTTTCTCCCTGATTGCATCAATCAAACCCTCCTGCTGCATCAGTTTGGCAAGATTGAAAGTATTCCCGCCTCCGACCACGATGGCCTCTGCCTGCTGAACTGCCTGAACCGGATCATCTACTTCATGAACTGAAGTTATCTCATGTGCAATCTCCCGGAATCGCTTACTGACTCGTGTGGTATATTCATCAAATGAAATTGTGACGCCGGCATAGGGGATAAATAAAGCTTTGACCGGTATACTCCCCAGGAATGATTTTATCTGATCCAAGGGGTGTTCCAGGTATGCTTCACCGGCATTTGTGCTGTTACTGATCAATAATAGTCTCATACTTTTGTTTTTAACGACTTAAAAATAATAAAAGTATGAGTTTGTATCCAGCAGTGACAAAGAATGTCTGAATCCAGGATTTTTACAGATTGGATGAAATTTTATTCTTGGCTATTACTGGAATATTATAAGTATGGATATTATTGGTTTTGATGTTGAAAGTCAGTAGTTTGCCGGACAATACATCCCCAAATCCAGTAATTATCTTAATGGCCTCTATGGCCTGGTAACAGCCTATCATTCCCGGCAAGACCCCCAGCAGGCCACTTTCTTCAGCCTCAATAAATGAGCCTGGTTTCGGGGGGTCCGGATACAGACAGCGCAATGTCGGACCGTCTTTGTAATTAAATACGCTCAACTGACCTTCATACTTGTATACTGCACCATAGATCCAGGGTTTTCCCGCAGCCACGCAGGCATCGTTGATCAGATACCGGGTTGAAAAATTATCAGTAGCATCAAAAACCAGATCATGATCCCTGACCATTTCAAGGATATTTTTTTTACCCAACCTGAAATTAAATACTTCAAAATTTACATCAGGATTAAGTTTTGATAATCTTTCCCTGGCAATGATCGATTTTAATTTACCAAGGTCCTTTACGCCAAAAAGTATCTGGCGCTGGAGGTTGCTTTCATCTACCTGATCGTTATCCACGATCCCGATATGTCCAACACCTCCCGCACTCAGATATTGTAGAATGGGGGTTCCAAGTCCACCTACCCCAATCACAAGTATACGGGATTGTTTAAGTTGAATTTGGCCCTCCTCCCCAATTTCAGGTAACATGATTTGCATCTTATAACGGCGTTGTTCCTTGGGAGAAAGCTGTTCGGCAGGCATAGGGGTTTTTTTTATAAAGTTATAATTTTCAGAGAAAATTGCTAGTTTATCCGCAGGGTTCCTTCCAGTCTGATGTCCTCGGAGGAACTTCCAAGCAAAATGGTAAATTCTCCAGGTTCTACAACCCAATCAAGATGCTTGTCAAGCATCTTCAATTCTTCATGGGTCAGTGTAAAATTTACTGTCGCTGATTCACCGGGCTCCAGCCAGATCCTGGTAAATCCTTTCAATTCTTTAACCGGTCTGACAACTGTACTTATCTTATCACGGATATATAGTTGCGCCACTTCGCTACCCGCTGTTTTACCGGTATTCTTAATTTCTGCACTTATATGGAATTGGCCGTATGGCCCGGATGACTCCGGGGAGATTGCCAGCCCTGCGTATTCGAATGTTGTATAACTCAATCCATGTCCAAATTCATATAATGGCTTGTAGTCAATGTCAGCATAGGAATTTCCCCAGCCTTCCTCCAGCCAGTATACTTTTGAAGGCTTGTAATTATAATAAACCGGTAACTGTCCGGCATGTCGCGGAAAGGTTACCGTTAATTTCCCTCCTGGATTATAATCGCCGAACAGTACATCGGCAATGGCATCACCACCCTTCTCTCCGGGGATCCATGCCTCAACAATGGCAGGGATATTTTCATCAATCCAGGGAATGGCCAGGGCTCTTCCGTTTATCAGGACAACAACAGTGGGGGTACCGCTTGCCATAACTTTCCGTGCCAGCTCTTTTTGTTTCCCGGTCAACTCAAGTGTGGCTACATCATATCCTTCACCAGCTGTTCCCTGTTTATTCTCCCTCTGCCATTCGTTTTCGCCGAGAACCAGTACTGCAATCTCCGCATTTCTTGCAGCTTCAACGGCCTTGTCAATTTCGTTAAGATCATCTCCCTTAACATTGCATCCCTTTACGTAACTGATCTTTACGTCTTCCCCAAGCTTGTTTCTTATACCATCCAAAACAGTAACAATATCCTGCAGGACCACCCTGGAAGTATAATCCCCAAGCTGGTTTTTTTCATCGTCTGCATTTGGGCCGATCACGGCAATGGATTTTATTTTATTACTAAGGGGCAGTATCCTATCCTCATTCTTCAATAATACAATGCCTTCCCGTGCAGCTTGCAGTGCCAGTTTTTGGCTTTTTTCAGTATGTGATATCTCCGCTGCCCTCTGAGGATCAACAAAAGGATTATCAAATAGTCCCAGCCTGTATTTCATTTCCAGTATTCTCCTGACAGACCTGTCTATTGTTTTCATTGATACTTTGCCTTCTTCGACATTTTCTGTCATCTCATGCAGGTATCCCTGGCTAAAAGAAATACTAACATCCATACCTGCGTTGGCCGCCATGGCAGATGCTTCTTTGAGGTTTTCTGCTAACCCGGTATATACCATAGTATTGACCCCCCCACCTTCACTCAGTACCAGTCCCTCAAACCCCAGCTCTCCCCTCAGTATACCGGTCAATACTGCGGATGAGCTGTGAATGGGAATTCCATCAATGGTGGGGTAGGTTGCCATTACCCCGAGGGCTCCGGCATCTTTAATACCTGAGACCCATGGAGGCAGAAATACTTCACGTAGCATCCTCTCCGAGATTTCCATAGCTCCCCTTTCCAATCCGCTTACCGGTGCACTCTGTCCGGGATAATGGCACAGTCCCGCAACAACCTTATCACCGGCCGATACATCATATCCCTGGACGGCCCTGACAATGGTCTCTGCAATCCTGGAACACAGATAGGGATCCTCGCTGTAACCTTCCTGGTTCCTTCCCAGCCGGGGATCCCGGTTGGGCTCAATCACCAGGGTAAACAGCTGGTGGATCCCTATGGCCCGGGCTTCCCTGGCAGCTGTTTCATACACCTTTTCTAAAAGCTCCATGTTCCATGTACTACCCAGGGCTGGTCCTTCCGGAAAAATGGTTGCCCCGGCACACATCAGTCCATGTGTACCTTCTTCTGTCAGCAAAAGGGGAATTTTCAACCTGGTTTTTCCCAGGGCAATTTTTTGTAATTCGTTCAAAAACCTGGACTGCTGTTCGGGTCCTTCAAACAGTACATTATTGGGCAGGGTGAAAAAGCCGCCACCCGGACCAATCCCCCCTATTAAGGTTCCCTCAGCAAATTTTTTACACCCCTCCATCTTTTCCTCTGTCGTTCTCCCAAGTTCACTGTGGTAAGCACAGGGCATGTTGAGCTGCCCTATTTTCTCTTCCAGCGTCATTCTAGAAAGCAGATCCTCCACCCTCTGATCAACAGGAAGGGCAGGATTTTGGTAAGGCATCATCTCTGAATGCGAAGGAAGTCCCCGCTGATCCCTTAAATAGCTACCAACATTTGTTACGTTGTCAATCCATATCTCATTAGCTGGATCCATTGCATATCGGCAGATGGAATCAATAGTGCTCAGCAGGGAGGTCTGGCGTCCAGCATCGTTCATTTCGTGCCCGGCCAGGATCAGCCAGCCGCCTCTTTCTTTTTCAGCCTCAATACGATCTTTTATTTCTGCAAATGACTTACCATCCAGTTCTATCCCGGCCAGCTGGGCGAAATCACAGAACAGTGGGTCATTCGTGGTATTATCCATCCAGGTCCTTGCCGTCGCAAACATGGCGGATATAAGTGGTACATAGCTATGTGTCTGCATACCCCTTCCAACATATGTATGGCCACAGGTATAGGCAAATGAAACCGGCGTAACGCCTAACAATTTGTTAATAATATGGCTTGCCGAATCAAGTTCCCTGTACATATCAGCAAGGGTATAATTCTCCAGGGCCTTATGCCTTGCCCATGGGTAATTTCCTGAACATGGGTGTAATACAGTGTGATTGCCGATATCGTGCCCGCTGGCAACAGCATGTTTCCATCCTTCAAGTCTTTCATTTAAACGATCCGGTGAAACATAAAATGTCCCTTTTACCTGGTAGCTGTCCAGGATGGGGATACCTTTATCAATCTGGCTCAGTCGGGCGTCATCAAATGACAGGCTGATCGCCATTTTTTTACCATTCGGCCATTTTATTGGTTGATCATCTGTCTTGTTTGTCGGTCCCCCGTAATCCTGGGCATTGACTAACGTGAATAAGTGAATGAATAATAAGGTCGTCAGGCTGATTTTAAAGAAGTGTAACATTGGTATCTTGTTTTTTAATACAAGATAACAGATTCTTAACTAGAATTCTCAATGTTGCGTGATGATTTAACAATTTGCTACCTGAAATTGATAAGTGTCAGGCCAACCGTAACGGGATAGACTTCGGGACCCATATTGGTTTTAAACAAAGACACCATACTGAGGTTGGCATACAATTTAATAAACTTGTAGCCGGCCCTCAGGGTCACATGATATCTTAGTGGGGAGAGGTTAAAATCGCTCTTGACCTTCTCTTTTTGCTCGGACCCGTTCTCATAATATTTGATCCTGGTGCTTGACCATAATTTCAGATCCCCGATTACACCAAGGCCTATAAAACCCTTTTGATCCTTTCCCATTTGAAATTCAAAAAGCAAGGGAACGGTCAGGTAAGTTGTATGCAGCTTGGACTTTGAATAAGAAATACCAGGTGGCGGATATCTTGGCACAATCACACCTGTGACAGGATCCTTCATGATATTATTGTTGTTATCGAAATGGTAATCATTGCATTTAATCCCCATCCCTGTCACCATGCCGATCTTTTGGGAAAAAGGTATACTGTACTGGATAAAATTCAGGTTCCATTCCCAGGACTTCCCTGTATTCAAATCCAGCCATCTTGTTTCTTCAGTAGTCCCGGCCAGCCGTCCATCCCGGTCCACCAGGTTGTTCAGTCCAAACTCAAATCCTGACCAGTGGCCCTTGAATCTCATGGGTCTCTTTTTCCATCCATGCTTGTGAAAATCATCCCTTTCAATGATCTCAATGTGGGTAGAGTTCCCGTCCTCTGTAATACTGATGGCTTTATTTCCCAGCTTAACCTTGACCGTATCATTCCTGTCATCTACAATGACAAATTCATCCTGTACAATGACCTCCGTACCATCGTGATCCTCTGTAACGGTAACGACATTTTTCTTCCCTACTCCTATCCTGGTGGTATCTGATTCTTCCTGGGCTGAAATACTGGGCAGAATGGCCAGTATAAATACAAATGCAAATATCCTTCTCATAATACTTTTTCTTAAATGTTGTTAATATTTGGCTTTGGGAATAAGACGGATAAGGCCATGGAAAAGTTACTGCTATTTGTCAGGTTTCCGGAGTGGGACCGAAATACCGAAGACCGGGGTGTCGAATGTGATCCTCCTGGTTTTACCATTTTTATCCTTTTCCCGGTCTAAATGATATTCATCCTCAGAAACTGAGTTCAAACCTCTGACACCTATATCCGCAAGTATCCATAATGACAATTTGGGATTATCGCCGGATATTTCTGCTGAATCACCATTCTCCGGCAGCTTGGTTGTTTGCCTTAATGTCAGGTAAGCTGGTGGAATTTCTTCTGAGCTTGCAATTGATCCACTCAACTGCGGGATAGACTTTGACGCTATTCTGGCAAGCTGAATGGTTTCCCTGTTGGTATTCAATTCAGCCTCTATGATGGATCCATCTGCCATGTGAGATCCCTTTCCGTGTGTAAGCCCATTATTCACAGGAGAAATTCCAGTTGATTTTTCTTCCCTGGTCAATGAAGGTGTTTCGGCAGGGGGTTGGACTACCTTTGTAAGCGGGGAAGAAATTTCTTTATTATCATTGGAGGGCTCAGGGGACTGAAATGTTTGTGTTACATTGTAGACTTCCGGGCCCTTGCCGGTAAATACCTGAAGTATGATTAACAAGGCAGCCACTGCAGCTGCGGCAGGCAGGATAATACGGTAAGGTATATTAATGAATCGTTTTTTAAGCTTTGCCTTCCCCGGGTAAAAAATACTTTCATCTGGCAGGAGCAGGGTTGACCGGTAAAGCATGTATGTATCCACCCTGTCAGGATCATCCCTGATGATGCCCTGTAATATTTCCTCATCTTCGTCAGCAATGTCATTCTCCATGCTGGATATGCAATACATATCAAAATCCTTCAGGATATCTGCTTCCGATAGATCGGATTCCGACTTCAACAGGTTGGACTTCCCTGAAAATTTTGTTTCATCAGGTGTAAGGCACATCTTTTCTATATCGGCAAATTCCTCTTTTAAATCCGGATTGAACTCAAGAAAAGACATGAGGACCCCGACCTGCTCATCATTTAATTTCCCGTCCAGGTAATCAACAAAATACTGCTCATAATTTTGCCTGCTGATCTTCATATCTGTCTAAATTACTGCCTTAAGACTCCCTATATATTGCTTTAAGAATACCCGTCCCCGGTAAATGTAAACCTTGACCTGAGATTCACTCAATCCGGCTATCTCGCCAATCTCCTGGTACGAATATCCTTCATAGTCCCTCAACAGAATGACTGTTCGCTGTATCCCCGGAAGCTTATCCAATGCTGCATGAAGGATCTCCTGCAGGTCATTGTATTGCTCCTCATGGGAATATCGCTCTGGCTTTACCTGGCTAAAATCCTCTGTTCTCTTATCTTTCCTTATCCCGTCGATCATGGTATGGTAAGCCGTGGAGAACAGGTATGTTTTCGATTTCTCAAAAGCTACCTCTGCTACCTTTCTCCACAATTTTTCGAAACTGTCCTGTACAATATCACTCGCCTTATCCTGATCCTTGATGTTTTTCAGGATAAAACGATACAATCCGTCGGAGTGTTTTTCAACGCAATGATTGTATTCTGCGACAGTCATTCTTTGTAATTATCTTTTATAGGACGATTGAATATATCTAAAAGTTACTTTCGGAATATCAAAAATCTCATTTTTATTATTTGCTGAATTTCAGGAAAATATGAATGAAATACCAAAATTTAACAAAAAAATACATTAAAATCTTGACAAGGCATGTTTAGAATATTATCTTTGACCAAACGTTCAGTCAAAAACTGTCAGGTCTGGCAGTTATTTTTTACTTTCTTTATTGACTGAACGTTTAACCAAAATATTGAATATGTCACCCAGAACGGAACAACAATTCGAAGAGATCCGGGAGACCCGTAAAAAAGAGATCATGGATACGGCACTTGAGCTTTTTGCTGCCGAGGGATTTGACAAGACCTCGATCAGTAAAATTGCCAAGAAAGCCGGGATATCGAAAGGACTGCTATACAATTATTTCAGCAGCAAGGAGGACCTGATCAAAACCATTATCTTCGATGGATTGGACAGCCTTACCCGCTTTATAGATCCCGATCACGATGGGGCGCTTACGAGTGATGAATTGAGGTATTTCATCGAAGAATTTTTCGATGCACTGGAAACTAATCCAAATTTCTGGCGATTGTATTTCAACCTTTTCTTTCAACCACATGTGCTGAAGCTCGTTGAAAAAAGAATTGCTGTGATGGTCCATACCTATGTAAAAATGCTTGAAGAATATTTCCGGTCCATTGGGGTTGAAGATCCGGAAACGGAGGCCATCATGCTTGGGGCTGTAATGGATGGCATAGGATTCCATTTTATGGCAAATACAGCCAGTTTTCCCCTGGATAAGATCAAGAATAAACTAATAAAATTGTACGCTTAAAATAAAAACCAGATGAAACGATTCACATGTATATCAATACTCTTATTGTTTGTCCTGCTTATCCCGGTTTATGGTCAGGATGCCAGGGAGATCATCAAGAAAGCAGACGAGAAAATGCAGGGGGAAGAAACTTCCCAGAGTACCATGACCATGACCATAGTCAGGCCGACCTGGCAGCGGGAGGTCACCTTTAAGAGCTGGACCAAGGGAAGGGATTATTCCCTGGCCCTGGTTACCGCTCCTGCCAAGGAGGCAGGCCAGACCTTCCTGAAGAGGGAAACGGAAATGTGGAACTGGAACCCTACCATAAACAGGCTGATCAAACTGCCGCCATCGATGATGTCACAGGGCTGGATGGGGTCGGATTTCTCCAATGATGACCTGTTAAAGGAATCATCCATTGTGGTTGACTATACCCATGAAATTATTGGTGAGGAGGAAATTGATGGCTGGGATTGCTATAAAATTGAATTGATCCCCCTGGAAGATGCGGCTGTTGTCTGGGGAAAAATATTCAAATGGATCGCCAAGGAGGAACTTCTACAGATGAAGACTGAATATTATGACGAGGATGACTACCTGATCAAAACGGAACTTGCATACGACATGAAAACCATGGGTGGCAGGCTGATCCCATCCAAATTTGAACTGATCCCTGAAGAGGAGGAAGGACACAAAACAGTTGTGGTGATGGATGATATTAAATTTAATGAACCCATCCCGGACAGTTTTTTTTCACAGCAAAACATGAAACGGGTTCGATAGATCATTGATTACCTGAAAATATAAAATCATGAAAGATTATTTAAAACTGGCATGGAGAAATATCTGGCGAAATAAAAGGAGAACACTGATCACCATTGCCTCGGTTTTCTTCGCCATGTTCCTGTCCCTGATCATGCGATCTATGCAGGTAGGAAGTTATGGTCATATGGCTGATGGTATAGTGGAAGCTTTTACCGGGTTTATGCAGGTGCATAAGGATGGATTCTGGGATGACCGGACCCTTGATAATACATTTGCTTACCAGACAGACATGGTCAGGGATATCGAATCGGCTGATAATGTAAAGGCGGTGATACCAAGGCTTGAATCATTTGCCCTGGCTTCGACGGGTGAATTAACAAAGGGTATCCTGGTGGTTGGCATTGATCCGGTCAAAGAGCTGGATCTCACACATCCTGACAGGAAGATCAAGGAAGGAAGGTATTTTGATCAAGATTCTGACGGAGTTTTAGTATCCGGAAGATTGGCAGAGTTCCTCAACCTGAAACTGAATGATACCCTGACATTATTAAGTACAGGATATCATGGCGCCAGTGCAGCCGGTATTTATCCTGTCACAGGCATTGTTGAAATGCCAAATCCTCAGCTGGACAGGCGCCTGGTGTTTATGCCCCTGCCCATTGCACAGGATTTTTACGGAGCGGAAAATATGCTGACATCCCTGGTGATCAATGTGCACGATTCGGATGATCTGAAAAATACCAAAAAGGATATAGAGTATTTGTTGGAAAACGGAATTTATGAGATCATGGACTGGAAAGAAATGAACCCTGAGCTGGTACAACAGATCCAGAGCGACCAGGCAGGGGGCTATATCATGCTTGGCGTATTGTATATGATTGTAGGATTCGGTGTGCTGGGAACCCTCATTATGATGACAACGGAAAGAAGAAGGGAGTTTGGGGTAATGGTTGCCCTGGGTATGCAAAAAAAGAAACTGGGACTCATCCTTATGATTGAAATGTTGATGATGGGACTTGTCGGAGCTGCATCAGGGATTATCGGCAGCCTGCCCGTAATAGGCTACCTGGTCAGGAATCCAATACGATTTACCGGGGAATATGCAGAGATTTTTGAGTCATATGGATTTGAACCCATCATGCCGGCCAGGTTTGAAGGTTTCTATTTTGCAGGCCAGACGGCCATTGTAATGATCATCTTCATGCTGGCCATTATCCCACCCATATATTCTGTGCTCAGGCTAAAAGAGATTAAAGCATTGCGTTCTTAAACGAAATAACAAAGAAAAAAATGATCTGGTCAATTTCATGGAAAAATGTATGGCGTAACAAGATCCGCTCACTGGTAGTGATCGTTGCGTTTACCTTCGGCATCTTCGGTGGTGTTTACATGGTGGCAGTATTTGTTGGCATGATTGATTCACGCGTAAAGATGGCCATTGGGAATGAAGCTTCTCATATCCAGGTTCATCATCCCTCGTACCTGGATAATAATGAACCAAAATATACCATTGATGATTATCAAAAATATGTAAGTCAAATTGAAAAGTTACCAGAAGTTAAAGGAGTCAGCCCGCGGATCAAGATCCTGGGTATGGCCAGCACTTCGGGAAATGCCTCAGGTGTAATGATCAATGGGGTTGATGTTGACAGGGAAAAGCAGGTAACCGGGATTGCTGAATCAATGGTTGAAGGCGGGGGATCATTCTTCGGGGAGGATGGGAGAAAGCCTATCGTAATTGGTGAAAAACTGGCAAAAATACTCAAATTGACTTATTATAAAATAACGTCCGAAGACCTGGACAGGCTGTCCGAAAAAAAGAAAATGCATGTAGTCCTGCCATTGCTTGACTCTCTAAGGGATAAACAGTTCAGGTCAGAGGCTGACTTTGAAAAGGCCCTGACAGGTTTACTGGGCAAATCAGAAGCTGAAAAGTTCGCGTTCCATATAAAAGCCGCCGCCATTAAATACAGGCTCAAAAGAAGGATTGTATTAAGTTTCCAATCGCTTGACGGTAACATCGCCTATGACGCCTTCCGTGTTGTGGGGATTTATAAAACAGGTAATTCCGCCTTTGATGGACTTAATTTGTTTGTTCGCATGTCCGATATAGCTCCTGTAGCCAGTATGCAATCAAACCAGGTAAATCAAATGGCCATCCTGTTATCATCTGTGGAATACGATGATCAGGTGGCTGAACAGGTCATGGAGATCATGCCGGGAATGGATGTGCAGACCTGGGACGAGATCATGCCGGAAGCCGGTATGTATGCCTCGGCCATGGACTTTTACCTGTTTGTTTTTATGATCATCATATTGCTGGCCCTTGGTTTTGGCATTGTTAATACCATGCTGATGGCAGTGCTGGAGAGGATCAAGGAACTGGGTATGCTAATGGCCATAGGAATGAATAAAAAAAGAGTTTTTAGCATGATCATGCTGGAAACCGTATTCCTGGGAATGACCGGAGCAGTCATTGGTATGGCCATAAGCTATGGTCTTATCTGGTATACCGGCAGGACAGGACTGGATCTTACATCCCTCTACCAGGAAGGATTTGAAGCCATGGGATTCAGTGCAATGATCTACCCGACCATCGGGTGGCAATCCTTTTTTCAGTTGATCCTGCTGGTTGTACTTACAGGAGTATTGGCTTCTATCTATCCGGCATGGAAAGCGATGAAGCTGAATCCTTCTGAGGCTTTAAGAATTGATATGTAATGAAATTAAAATTTTATCATGAAAGTAATTGAAATTGAAAATCTGGAAAAGATCTATAATGAATCTGAGATAAAGGTCCATGCCATCAGGGGAATAAACCTTTCCTTTGAACAGGGTGAATTTGCAGCCATTGTCGGTCCATCAGGTTCAGGTAAAACCACCCTGCTGAACATGCTCGGTGGATTAGACAATCCGAGCATCGGGAAGATTACAATTGGAGGAGTTGATATCAGCTCTTTGAAATCATCCGAGTTGATCAATTTCAGGCTGTCCAACATCGGGTTCGTTTTCCAGGCTTATAACCTGATCCCTGTGCTGACAGCCAAGGAAAATGTTGAATTCGTTATGCACCTCCAGGGAAAACCGAAAACAGAAAGAGATGCCAGGACGAAAGAACTGCTTGAATCCGTGGGATTGGGAGACCGGCTTAACAGCCGGCCTTCGAAACTATCAGGCGGACAACAACAGCGGGTGGCTGTGGCGCGTGCACTGGCTTCCAAACCAAAATTCGTTCTGGCTGACGAACCCACTGCGAACCTTGATACAGAGGCAACTGAGAACCTGCTGGATATCATGGAAAGGCTGAATCGTGAAGAAAACATTACATTCATTTTTGCTACCCATGATGCACGTGTGATGAAAAAGGCCCGCAGGGTGATCACCATCGAAGATGGCAGGGTCCTTTCTGATATTACAAAATGATCATTTCATGAAAAAGGCTGGGCTGTATATTGTTTTGCTTGTATTCTCGACGTCTGCTGCTGGCCAGAAAAAGTTCAGTTCCTTTGAATTCAAGGGATATCTGTCCAACATGCAGTCTGCCATGTTTGAAGATCCCAGTAAAGACTGGATCATAGATGGTCTTTTCCATAACCGGCTGAATTTCTACTGGTATGGAGGTGAACATTTCAATGCCAGCATTCAGTTCCGGAACAGGCTGATGTATGGTGAAACCCTAAAACTCTTCCCTGGATATATAGATAATATAGAAAAAGAAGGTGGCCTGTTTGACCTGTCCTATAACCTGCTCAGCGGTGAGTCCTATGTGTTGAATTCAACCATTGATCGTATCTGGTTTCAGTATACAACAGAAGGTTTCTCGGCTACTGTTGGAAGGCAGAGGATTAATTGGGGACAAACATTTGTCTGGAATGTCAACGATGTATTTAATGTGTATTCCTATTTTGATTTTGATTACGAGGAACGCCCCGGTTCAGATGCGGTCCGCCTGCAGTTCTATCCAAATTACACTTCAACCCTTGAAATGGCAGTTAAGATCGACAGCGCTCATAAGGTCACAGCTGCAGCCATGTACCGTTTCAATGTGTTTTCATATGACATACAATTACTGGCCGGTATGCTGAGCGAAGAAGATTATCTGGGTGGCATTGGGTGGTCCGGTAATATTGGTGGTGCAGGTTTCAGGGGAGAAGCCACTTATTTCCACCCAAAACAAAATTTCAGTGATACCTCGGGTATGTTTTTGAGTTCTGTAGGCCTTGATTATACTTTTCCTAATACCCTGATGCTCCAGGGTGAATACCTATATTCCAGCAATCCTTATACCTCTTCATATGGATTTATTGATTATTATGGCGGGCCCCTGACAGTAAAGCAGCTTGCCTTTACTGAACATACCCTTTTTGCCTCCGGGTCCTACCAGATCACTCCGCTCTTCTATGCTTCCCTGTCCGGTATGTATTTTCCTAAAATGAAGGGATATTTCATCGGCCCCAACCTTTCCTATAATATACTATCCAATTTAGACCTGGCATTCTTCCTCCAATATTTTAATGTGGAACAGGAAAGTCCTATTAACGGTGACAAATTCCGCCAGCGCATCACCCTTTGGTTCCTCCGCCTGAAATGGAGCTTTTAAAATTGGAATTGACATCCCGATTTTAAATCTTTACTCCATTATTAATCATAAAACCTGCCTGAAATGAAAAAAATTATTATGCTTGCGCTCGTGTTTTTCAGCCTGGCTTCTGTAACTTTACTGGCCACCAATCCGTCGAAAATCATGAATGAGACCCAAAAAGAAATGAAGGAGGAAAAATCCGCTGATCACCTGCTCATCGTATGGACAAGCGGTGATCCTGATGTTGCCCATAAGATGGTGTTTATGTATGGATTTAATGCACAGAAAAACGGGTGGTGGGACCAGGTAACCCTGCTTGTATGGGGACCATCGGCCAAACTCAGCAGTGGAGATAAGGACATTCAGGAATCCCTGAAAAATATGAAGGAGCAGGGAGTTGAGCTGCTTGCATGTAAAGCTTGTGCTGACCAGTATGGGGTCTCACCCAAACTGGAGGAACTGGGAATTGAGGTCAAATATACCGGGACCTACCTGACTGATTTTATTAAATCCGGCAAGAAGATAATAACATTCTGATTTGCAGGTTGGGTTTTGTTATCTTAGCATCCTTATTTATCCGTTATTGAAACTGTTATATCAAATATTTCTGATAGCCTGTCTGTTCGGACAGTGCTTTAATGTTTATGCATGCGATCCGGTATTCAGTTACCTTGATATCGGGGATTTTGATAAGCTCGATTTATACCTGGCTGATCATGACATCAATGCCGTATATGATGACAGCGCTGCCACATTGCTGGTATATTCCATACTGTACAATGAAAACAGGGTAACTCATTACCTGATTGAAAAGGGAGCGGATGTCAACCAGTTCGTTAGTGGTAAAAGTCCCCTGATGTATGCTGCTGCAAAGGGAAATAAAACGAAAGTTGCCTTGCTGGTATCCCATCAGGCAGAGATCAATGCGCTGGATTCAGCTGCGAACACATCCCTTATATATGCTGCCCGGGAAGGAGATATCAAAACGGTAAAATACCTCGTTCGCAACGGGGCTGCACTCAATCATAAAAACCAATACAAATCTACCGCTTATGATGAATCTGTCAGTTATTTCCACAACGAAATTTCAAAATATCTCCGGGATGAATATGTAAAAAAACTACCCGATTTTCATGATGGTCCCTATATCAGATGGAAAGGCCAGCGAAGGATAAAGGCATTTTACATGGTCCATGATTCAGCCAGGCGTATGACATCCAAGCATAAAGCCAGCTTCAGGGCTGAATCCAATCCATTCCTAATGAGGGGATATTCGCATGACAGCCTGGAATACCTGGTCAGTAAACACAGGGAAAAACAAGCCGATCAATTTCAGGGAGTGAAGCAAATCATGGTAATAGGCGATATCCATGGGGGTTACGACAGCCTGCTTGTTTTTCTGCGAAGTAACGGTATTATTGATCCCGGATTAAACTGGACATGGGGGAAGGGTCACCTGGTTTTTCTGGGAGATATCTTTGACCGCGGAAATAAGGTTACAGAAGCATTGTGGTTGATATACCGGCTCGAGGGTCAGGCAGCGAAAACCGGTGGAGCAGTTCACCTGATCCTCGGCAATCACGAGATCATGGTGATGAACCATGATAAGAGTTATGTTGCGGATAAATACCTGTTAATGGCCGATAAGTTAAACTTGTCCTATTCAGGTTTGTTTAGCAAACAAACCATCCTTGGACAATGGCTAAGATCGAAAAACACTATTATCAAGATCAACGATCATCTATTTGTACATGCTGGTTTATCTCCTGAATTTGTTGAAGTTGGATTGACTTTGCATGACATCAATAACCATGTCAGATTTTTTCTGGACTATCCGAACAGGGAATCCCGCGGGGAAATAAACCGGGAAACCATCCTGGGTAAAAATGGACCCTTCTGGTACAGGGGCTACCTGGAGGACAACCATGAATACAAACGCTTGCCTGAGAAAGAATTAAATAATATCCTTTCGGCATTTCAGGCAAGCAGGATCTTTATCGGACATACAAATGTTCGGGAGATCACCGCGCTCTATCAATCCAGGGTTTATGCCATGGATGTTCCTTTTTATTCAAATGGGGCTGAAATACAGGGAATTATGATCGAAAACGATGTCTTGTACCTGTTAAATTCATCTGGTAACAGGCATGAGTTTCGATAATTTTTATTAAATTGGAATAAATCACATCCATCTTTCTTGATTTCATTTGTCAATTAATTTCTCCATGTTGTTTCCTTTACAGAAAAATTATTATGAGTATCCGCTTGCGTACCCAAAAATGATTACATTTGTTGTGTCAAAAGTAAAGATAATGAATCTACTCAACTTTATTGAACAATTTCCTGATGAGGAAAGTTGTAAATTGAAATAT
>SDBT01006333.1_pt1 | contig 19660 bp, 14 predicted proteins | sample 2277101 | NCBI WGS metagenome assembly SDBT01 (sample SAMN10404973, study PRJNA504765) | marine sediment metagenome | isolation source: marine sediment core GS10_PC15, 103 cmbsf | place: Arctic Ocean: Southern Knipovich Ridge | collected 2010 | reverse complement strand
GTGGGCGGGGCATGTGGTTGGAGCTGGATACACCTGTCAGGGCAACATCCTGGTTCGTGGAACCGTGGAAGCGATGGCGCGCCGGTTTGAGCAAGTGCGTGGGGGACCCGGTGAACTGGCGGATTGGTTGCTGGAGGCATTAACAGCCGGGCAGGCTGCTGGCGGAGACAAGCGCGGCAGACAGGCAGCCGGGGTCCTGGTGGTGCGGGAAAACGGCGGTTATGGGGGGGACAATGATCGCTACCTGGACCTGCGCGTGGACGACGATCCCAAACCCATCCAAAAACTCATGGAACTGGTCGAAATGCACCATCTCTATTTCGGGGAGGTTGATCCCAGTGATCTCATCCCCTTACAGAGCGCAGCCGCCGAGCTGCAGGAACTGCTACAGCGCACAGGGCATTATGATGGACCTGTCACAGGTGTCTTCGATGAAGTCACACGCAAGTCGCTGTGCACCCTGGTCGGCATTGAAAACCTGGAGGAGCGCTGGAAAGGCGAAGGTGATATGATTGACCGCCATGTGGTCGAATACTTACGGGATAGATTCGCATAGAGCCGCAGGAATGCATAACCCTGAGACCAGAAACCGCATCCAGGTCGTTAACACAGAACAACGGCAGCCAAACAGCTACCAGACTGTGTGAAAGGTTCGAGAATTGATCGTATGAATGAACGGAAATTCATCAACACCCCACGGTTAAAATTGATTCCAGCCACTTCTTCACTAGTACAAGCCGAGTTAGGACAGGGTGCACTTTTCTTCCAACTACTCGGGGCAAAGATCCCCGAGAATTGGCCGCCGGAACTCATTGTTGACGCCCTTCCACATTTCTTAATACAGCTCGAACAGAATCCCGAACTAGTTGGTTGGCTCTCGTGGTACTGGATACTAATGGGAAAGGCAGGTGAGGAATCGGTACTCATTGGAAACGGTGGGTTCAAGAATCGACCTCAGCCAGACGGAACAGTTGAGGTCGGCTACTCTGTACTGCCCCAGCACCAGGGTTGCGGATATGCATCCGAGGCTGTTGGGGGATTGCTTTGCTGGGTTTTTGCTCACGGCGAGGTTGCCCGAGTCATAGCGGAGACCTTGCCTGAGAATCGCCCTTCCATTCGAGTGCTCGTAAAGCTGGGGTTCGACTTCGTAGGGCAAGGTTCCGAACCAGGTACTATCCGCTTCGATTTAGGACGCGAGCATTATCATACTGAAAAGGACACCAAGGGAAGGCAAAAAATGGGTTTGAAGTCTGGAAGTCGACAGCCTAATCATAGATGCCCCCTTGCCGATCACCTGATTACTTAATCCTCTTCTAGGAGCAAACTAAATGAGCAGCGAACAAACCAACGAGACAACATCCTTGACTCGCTCACAACGATTCACCACTTACCTGAATATTTTCCTCGTCCTGGGCGCCATCCTGGGGATTCTCGCTTTCTTGGGACTGGCTGTGTTCTACATCCAGTATGTGCAGTCGCTGCAGGAGAGCGTCGAAGAACTGGAGGCCCGCATGCAGAAGAACGAGGATCAGATTTCTCAGCGTCTGGACGATATCGCAGACCGTCTGGCAGTCATCGAAGACCAGAGTGATAACTTTAAAGAAGCACTCGCTGATCTGGAAGTGCAATTAGAGACTATCGAAACCTCCCAGGAAACCCTCGCGGCTGGACAAAGCGAGATTGCTGAGGAAACGCAGGCGCTGGATACTGAGGTATCGGACATGGAAACCAGACTGGGGGCGTTGGAGAGCGACCTGCAAGCTTATATATCCATAAAGGAAACCCTGCAATCCAAACTGGAGACACTGCAAGAGGATGTGGAGGCTGCCTCCTCGTTTATTTCCGGGTTCAATCAAAACGCGGAAACAATTTCAGAGCAAATCGCGAGTTACGGCGAACGCTGGCAGGCTCTCGAGAATGAAGTCCAACTGCTGAAAGCTATGGAACTGCTCACCCGCAGCCGTATCCTGCTGGTGCAGGGCAATACAGATCTGGCGCGCGCCGACATTCAGGACGCCCGCGACCTGTTAGCAAACCTGAGCGGCAAGGTTAGCGACTTTCAAGAGACTGCTTTGTTGGAAATCACAAATCGACTGGATAATGTCCTCGAAAGGATCAACACTGCACCAACATCGGTTGTCAACTTACTGGAAAGCGCCTGGAAGCTGCTGTTTACGGGTTTACCGGACGAGTAGATTGGCACAAACGCCCCTCAGGTTGAATTGGATAACGCCTCTCACGCCGCACCCTTACCCCCCAGCTCCCTGGCTCCCCTGCGGACCTCCATTAACTCCGTAGTTGCGCCCCCAAATCCTGCTCCAGGCGGCGGATGATGCGCCCCCGGATTTTGGCCGCCTCTTTGTCCGTCAGTGTACGATCAGGTGCCTGGTATGCCAGGCTGCAAGCCAAACTTTTTTTGCCAGCCTCGATTTGTTCTCCACGATAGACATCGAACAAGCGCACCTCCACCAGCATCTTTCCGCCTGCCCCCTCAATGACCTCCAGCACACGTTCAGCTGGCATGTTCTCATCGACGATAACCGCAATGTCCTCCAGCACAGGTGGGAATGCCGGCACCGGTCTCATGGTGTGGCGACCTGGGATGGCGTCCAATATTAACTGCAGGTCAAGCTCGGCAATAATTAGGGGCGTCTCTGGGAGATCATAATGCTCACGTACAAGCGGGTGCATTTCTCCCATCGTTCCCAGCCTGTTGTCACCAAGTATAATTTGGGCACACTTACCAGGGTGATATGGCGTTGTTTCATCTGGTTCAAATCGTACGTCCTCAATGTGTAAGCCGGCAAACAATTCCTCGAGGGCACCTTTCAGATCGTAGAAATCCATCGCTGTGGTATCGCCTACCTGCCAGGAGATCTGCGCGCGCGGTCCTGTAAGAGCAATCGCCAACCTCAACACTTCGTCGGGCAGGCTTCCATCCCGTGAGGGTCGATATACCGGTCCGATCTCAAAAAGTGCCATTCGCTCTCGATTTCTCGCGTTGAGTTCTACGACTTCCAATACACTTGACAGCAAGCTGCGCCGCAGCACATGCCGGTCGCTGGCAATGGGATTCGCCAATCTGACATAGGAAGCATCGACTGGTCCTGTCCCAATCGGTAACAGGCGCGCCTCACGCTCGGGTGAAGTCAACCGGTAATTGACCACCTCCTGCATACCAAGTTCTACAAGGAGGTCGCGCATATGCTCCTCCTTTTCAAGGGCTGGGTTTCCAGTTTGCGGCGGCAGCTCATCCGCCATGCGCGTCTCGGGTATCCGTTCGTACCCGTAAATGCGGGCAATCTCTTCCAGCAGGTCTGCTACCCCGGTCACTCCTGTTCCTATGTCAAGCCGGTGATCCGGCGTAGTAGCGCGCACAGCGTCCCCATCCACCTCGACGTTAAACTCCAACCGGCGCAGAATATCAGCGATTTCTTCTGGGGTCAGTTCAATCCCCAGCCAGCGCTGCACGTCCTCCGGAGTGACTTCCACGCTTGGATCGCTGGGCGGCAGGGGGTAATTGTCGATCAGCCCTTCAGCGATCACGCCGCCTGACCATTGGCGCATCAGTTCGACCCCACGGCGGACCCCACGTTCAGCCATTGCTGGATGTACGCCGCGCGAGAAGCGATACGCCGCTTCAGAGCTCATGCGTTGGTCGGCGATCGTACGCCGGATGTTGATGAAGTTCCAAGCAGCCCCCTCCAGGAGCACGCTGCGAGTGCCTTCATGTACCTCAGATTCTGCCCCACCCATCACTCCAGCAATCGCCAGTGCTCCTTCAGTATCGCACACCAGCACCGTAAAATCGCTTAATGTATGCTCCTCCCCATCCAGCGTTGTGAGCCGCTCCCCAGCACGAGCAGTACGGGTGATGATCTTGGGAGCTTTACCGCCTGCTCGCTCCACCAGGATGTCGTAATCGAAGGCGTGCAGGGGCTCGCCAACTTCAAGCATGGTGTAATTGGTTGCGTCCACGATGTTGTAAATCGGGCGCATGCCGGCTAATAGCAAGCGCCGCTGCATCCAGTAAGGGCTAGGGGCGATCTCCACGTCGCGGATCAACCCAAGCACAAAACGCGGGTTGAGTTCGGGATTGGTGATCTCAATCGCAGCCTGACCTACGATCGGTGCACCGGAAGCCTCGAATTTATAACTGGGGGAGCGCAGCGCTTGATTTGTGAGCACCGCAACCTCGCGTGCTACCCCTAAGATATTTGCATCCCGGGCGATATTGGGAGTAATAGCGATATCGAACACCGCATCCCCCATATAGTCGACCAGCGGCACGCCCACAGGGGCATCGTCATCCAGCACGATTATCCCTTCATGATTGTCAGATATTCCCAATTCCTTTTCGGAGCAGATCATGGAATAGGATTCCACACCCCTGATCTTTACCCTTTTGAGGGTCATAAGAACTTGACCTGGCTTGTGCCCATCATAGATACGGGCTCCTTCACGCGCATAGGGAACCTTTAACGGCTTCTCCAGCGCACCCTTACCTTTGTAAGGATACAAGTTTGCGGCACCAGTCAAGACGATTTGCTCGCCTCCACCATCATCCAGGCGGCAGAGCACCAGCCGGTCGGCATTGGGATGGGGCATCACTTCATGGACCGCTGCGACGACGATCTTATCTGTGTCCCACTCGATACCAGACACCTTGGTCTCCGGTCGTTGGTGAGCTCCCGAACGCCCATCGATTTGCCCCTCAGGCAACGGTAATCCAACGTAGATGATCTCTTCAACTTCCAAACCTGCCATCGTCAACACGTGAGCCAGTTCTTCTATAGGCAGGGTAATGTCAACAAAGTCTTTGAGCCAGGATATTGGGATAAGCATATTCAAACTCCATGTAGATGATTAGTAGCAAATAGGCAAGCAGTCAATCAGACGTTGGGCAATCAACTAATTGCTGATCCCTGCAATCTAAAACTGCTCCAAAAACCTCAAATCATTAGCCCAGTAATTTCGTATGTCATCGATACGGTACAGCAGCATGGTGATGCGCTCTGGACCCATGCCAAACGCAAAACCAGTGTAGCGATCAGGATCGTAACCACCATTCTGAAGAACGATGGGGTGCACCATTCCACAGCCCAGGATTTCCAACCAGCCCGTCCGTTTGCACACCGAACAGCCTTCCCCTCCACAAACGAAACATTCGATATCCATCTCGGCGCTGGGTTCGGTGAAGGGAAAGTGAGAGGCTCGAAAACGATAACGTACCTGCTGCCCGAACATACGTCGGGCAAAGTCACTTAAAGTGCCCTTTAAATCGCCGAATGTGATATGCTCCCCTACCGCCAATCCCTCGATCTGGTTGAACTGCATTTCATGTCGTGTGGTAACTTGTTCGTATCGGTAGCACATCCCGGGCAGGATGATGCGCACTGGCGGAGGGTCGTCTGGATTCGCAGCTATGAATTCACGCATTGCATGTATCTGCCCCGGCGAGGTATGCGTGCGAAGTAGGAACGGGTTGTCGCCGCGCTCTGTTCCAGTATCTACGAACAATGTGTCCTGCATCTCACGTGCCGGATGGTGCAGAGGAAAATTGAGAAGCTGGAAGTTATATTCGTCTGTCTCAACTTCCCGTGAGAGATAGATTTGAAATCCCATCTCAGCAAACACCCCATAAATCCGGCGCATAGTTTGGGTTGTGGGGTGCAGACGGCCGCGCAGAACAGGTCTACCCGGCATCGTCACATCCAGGTGTTCTTTCTCAAGAGATTGGAGTACCGCAGCCGCACGCAAAGCATCACTCTTAGCTTCATAAGATGCCTCCAGGGCTTGTTTTACCTGGTTAGCACCTCTTCCGATTGCAGGTCGCTCGTCCTTCGGCATATCTCTCAAATCATCAAAAGTCGCCATCAGGGGTGAACTCCTGCCCAGATGGGCAACTTTCCATTGTGCCAAAGCTTCATCGTCCTGTACGGCTTCCAGGCTGGAGAGCGCCTCTCTTTTGATTTGTTCAAGTTGATCCAACATATTCGCTCCTTAATTAAAAATCCCGTCCTTCAGAAGGGACGGGAGCAATCCCGCGGTACCACCCTGCTTGATCGTCGTAAAACGGTCCGCTCTGCTGCCAACAACTAAGCATGCTTCGTACGTCGCGATTGGCTACCCTGCTAACGCCGGGGTTGCGTCCCAAACTACTAAAGCTAGTTAATTTAGCTCATTCCCCTGGGCGGCTTATGAGGGAACTTCAGCCGGTTTCCACTGGGCGGGGGTCTCAGTCTGCGCCCCTCGCCTCCCTGGCAGCTTTCACTGGATTACTTTCCTCAATCTCTGCCTTTATATCGGATTTATCGGTTTAATATTTAACCCAATTATCCCCCAAAGACCGCTCCTGTCAAGATATGAATAAAAAAAGAAAGGTATAATCGTGTGAAGTGATTTGATGTATAATCTCGGGTCGCGCATTAATCTTAATTGCGCTTTCCCAGGAGCGCCTACTCTGATAATCAAGAGAGCACAAGAAAGTATATAAATCCAACAACAAAGGTAGTTATATGAATCTCACATCTAGCACATCTGCAACTGACAAACTATACATTCACCCCTGGCTGAAAAACATTCACATCAGTTTCGTTCCCGGTCCTGCAGTTACACCATTAGCAGAAGACGTCATCGAAAACATCTTGAAGAATTTCCAATTGTTAGGGAACACGGTTCAGGAAATGCCCAACGACGATACAAACATCATCCTAACAACAGCGCCATTTGGCGAACCGTTATCTTGGCGTAAAGCGATCGCATTAACCGGTCGCATGCGCTTTGGCTACAAACATTCACCAACTATTTACACCTTGGTGCATATAAAATCGGAAGAACTGCATCAAACCTTGGATTACTTCGAGAACGTTTTATCAAAACCAGATCTCGATCCGGAAGACTACGAATTCCCTGGTTTAGCCCCCGGTGCATATAAAGTGCTGTATGAACAAGGGAACAGGGGTGGACCGATTCTGGCTCTAGAGCGAATGGTGCAAGCTCAGGCGAAAAACATCCGCATACTTTTGCTGGTAGGCGATGAGACACCCCTTAAGATTTACCATTTTGACCTTGTGGGCGCATATCCCCAAAGCGATGCCAGCGATACAAACACCTTCTATAAAGATATCGCCTTGCGCATGGTCACCAGCGTAAGCACGCACGAGATCACTGAACACCAGGTTGTTGGGGAGATTATACCAAGGTCAACATGGGATGCTCTGGATACTCCGGCTGCGATGCGTACCGCCGCTCAGGAGCTTGGTGAGCTCAATTTCTTTACTGAAATGGTGATTATCGATCACATTGTGCAGGTACCCGCTGTCACCGACGCAGTAGCAAGCCAGTACAGCGAGGGCTGCTTCGCCACCTGGGACCCACAACTGGGCGCCCTCATTACTACAATCACAGGCAGCGCCCGACCAGTTGATAAAAGCAGCCTATCTGATGACGATTTGGCAGTTATTGTGGGTGTGCGACCGGATCGAAAAGGTGCCTTGATTCGCAACGTGGAGGAAAAGCGCAACGATCCTCCCTCCTCCGAAGCAGTGGAGTTGGTTGACCTGGACAGTTCTCTCCCGCACTTCGAACTGCCCCCGGAGTGGGGCATCTCGGCGACGGTTCCAGTGGCGCGCTCAAAACTGCACGGTCACAGGGGAATTTCTTCCTTCAATCCCAACCTGGTCGAATTTGTCCCCCTGGACCCACCATACTACACTTATCCCGTGACCTGCGCTACAGAAGCACAAGCGACCGGCATTAAAGGTGCATTTTCTCGCTCCAAAGCGTTAAGAAATCCGTCAGATCCTCGAGGTGTTGTCTTCACGGTGCTGCCCACACATGGTGTCGTTATTGCTGAAAAGTGGGTTTATGGAAAAGCCCCATTTCAATTGATTTGGGAGTACATGCAGTCCGGCGATTTAGTAGTGGAAAATCGCATCTCCCAGGGCGCCCATGAATATACTGAACAATCGGGTCATTCGGTTCTAAAGAATTTGTAAATCATGGTCAAATTCAAAGTCCTGGTACTTCTGGGGCTCCTGGTTTTATTTGCCGGCGCATGCAATCGCAGCGACGCGACCCTCACAGCAACCTTGGAAGTATCTCCCGATGTCCAAACCAGGACACCACAAGACATACAACAGGCAGATGCACCCCAAACCCCTTCACCTGATCCACCCTCTCCTACTCCAGAGATTTTAGCAGCGCGCGTAAACGGAACCGGAATCTCCCTGGGGGAATACCAAGCCGAACTTGCACTTTTCCGGGCTGCGGTAGACCGGGATTTGACTTCCGAGGATGAAGAGCGGGTCCTTAACGATCTCATCGACCATGTCCTTTTAGCTCAAGCCGCAGCCGAAGAGGGTCTTGTTGTAGATGAAGCAACTTTGGAAGATCGATTGGAACAATTGAAGACCAACATCGGTGGGTCGCAAGCGCTATCAGACTGGATGGAAGCATATGGCTACGACGAAGACAGCTTCCACCACGCCCTGGAGCGCTCGATCGACTCAGCCAGGATGCGGGACAAGATTATCACCTCAATACCGGAGACCGCCGAGCAGGTGCATGCTCGTCAAATTCTGCTCCTCAGCGCCCAAGAAGCTAACGAAGTGCTCGTTCAACTCCAGGCTGGGGACGACTTTGACAACCTGGCATTCGAGTATGACCCCATAACGCGCGGTGACTTGGGCTGGTTTCCACGCGGCTATCTGCCAGACCCTCAACTGGACGAAACCGCCTTCAGTCTCGAAATCAATGAATACAGCCCGGTGATCGAATCGCCAGCCGGCTTTCACATTTTAGTGGTCGTTGAGCGCGATCCACAGCGGTCTCTCGAACCCGATGCACTATTGATGCTGCAAATTCAAGCCCTGGGTGACTGGCTCGCAGAGCGCCGAAGCGAAAGCGAAATCGAGATTTTGGCACCCTGAAAAACTGGCGTTCTTGAGGGGGGACAAACTAATAAGACAACTGGGTAGAAACCATTTGTATCCCGACGATCCCCCAGAGATGCAAATTATTTAACCATCACTTAGCGAAAATGTGTTCGACGTGATGCCGGATAAGAGCTACAGCCTCCCCAATTCGGTCGCGGTTGGCTTCAGTCTGGTGCCACCTGCTTGCCCCGGATGGATGGGGTAAGGGCACAATCCAGCGCCTATCAACCTGTTTTTGCGTGCCAATGATATCCTTCAGAGATACTTTATTGGGATAAAATACGCTAATTGCCAGGCGTCCGACCGGGATGATCAACTCAGGATCGATCAAAATGATCTCATCATCCAAGTATGGACGGCAAAAACTTTGTTCGCTGCTAGTGGGCACGCGGTCACCGCTTCCGGACTTAGAGCGCCCAGGATAGCACTTCGTTACCGCGGTCATATATTGGGAGTCGCGAAACCAGGTTTCCTCAACCCCAGCCTCCCCCAACCACTTAAACAAACGCGTTCCGCTTCCAGCGTTGAAGGGTCTTCCCGCCTCTTTTTCCGTGATACCGGGTGCCTGACCAATGACCATTAAGCGTGCACCCATACCACAAGAAAAAATTGCCCGCGGAAATATATCATAGCCCGCTTCCAGACACAACCTGCAGTCGCGCATGCGGGAGTGCAGGTCCGCCAGCAAATAAGTACGAGGGACTTCGACTTCCATCATTGTTCATCTGCCGTCGAACCCGATACTTCAAGCCAGGACTGTTTAATGATCAGGGCATCGTCCTCAAGCGTAGGACTCTCACAAAGGATGCGACCGCAGCAGTTAAAATCGTACAATGCCTGTAATAAAGCCTTTAAATCCAAATCTGCTTCTTCGAGCGTCAGGTGGTTTTTCTCGCCCTTTGTTGTATATTCAATCCCAGAAAGGTGGGTGTGTAAACTGCAAAGAGCACTGTCTCCCAAGGCATTGCCATATTTTTCTAGAAGGCGCGCCCACTCATCATAAGTGTTCATTGAGCCATCACCGGGTCGGGCATGCAGATGGGCGAAGTCCAAACACGGCTGTACGCCAGGCACAGCCAGGCTCATTTCTATCGTATCCTCCAACGAGCCCAGCATAGCTGATTTACCCATCGTCTCCGGTCGCAACACAACCTGATTCCCGGTCTGATGTAGTTCCCGCACGCAGTCTTCCAAACGCAGAATCGCGATGGGGAGCACTTTCTCTGGCGGTTGTTTGAAGTATGAACCCGGGTGGAAGACGATATCAGTGGCTCCAGCCAGGTTTCCATAGTGGGCAGCGTCCATCAAGCGCTTACGAGCTTTCGGCCATTCCTCATCGTCGGCGTTTAAATTTATGAAATAAGGGGCATGTACGCTGACTTGGACATTCTTCTCCCGACCTGCTGTTTTGATGCTCTCGCAGGTCTTCTCTGAAACACGCACTGCTCGCACCCAGCCAAGTTCCAGGGCGCCCATGTCCAATTCGTGTATGCGTAATATCGCACCCACACTGCCGCCCGGTCTCTTTGGTGTGGATTTGGGCGACCCAACGGTTCCAAAACTAAATGTACTTTTTGACATATGTGTTCTTTAATCCTCAAGAAAAAATCAGTAATTGTATCTTCATCCACAACGGCGGACCAATAATCAGCAAACCAATCAAGAAGGCGCTGAAAGCAGCAATCAGAACGGCTGCTGCGCCAACATCTTTTCCGACTTTGGCTAAGCGGTGCTGTTCCGGGCTCGCCAAGTCTACCGCAGCCTCCAGGGCGGTGTTCAAAAACTCCGCCGTCCACACCAGGGCAATTGCGATGATGATGAGCGCCCATTCGATTGTGGATAGACAAAGCCAAAAACACACAGCCAGGATTGTAACGCTGAATACAGCGTGAATCCAGGCATTGCGCTGAGTGCGGATAACAAACCACCAACCCGAAAACGCATTTCGGAAAGATTGAGCGCGAGTCTTTACGTAATGTTTCATAACCAGTAGTCAATCAAGCCGCCAGGGCTCCCAGACCCTGGGAATTGTGAGGTTTGCCCTGAGATTCATCCTGAGTGCAGAAAATGACCACGAATGACTCCTCAGTATGGAATAAATCAGGATCATGTTGATTATGCATTAGATGGAGATGCAACAAACACCAAATACAGCACCCACAGTAAAAGAATATGTTAAAAATCAGAGGGTTGGTGGTGCGATCTCACATCCTAATAGCACCAGGATTTCCGCCTGCGCAGCACTCATCCTGGATTTTCCTTGCTCTTCGACGTGATCATACCCCGACAAGTGCAAAACACCATGCACGACCAGAAGCTGCAGTTCTGCTTCAACAGGATGACCTCCCGCTTCAGCCTGTGCCTGAGCGCGCGGATATGAGATGACCACATCACCTAGGTATAGACGATTTGAATCAGGGTCGGTATCACCTGACGGAAAGGAGAGCACGTCGGTAGGTGCATCAATTCCTCTGTACTGCTTGTTTAACTTGTGTATTTGTGCGTCGTCCGTCAAAATGATCGTTATCTCCACATCCATGTCGCCTCCCAAATAATCCATTACTTCTCCGGCAGCACGTTGGAGCAGAACACGATCAATTGGAATACCTAAATCGATGGATTCTAATTCTTCTGCGATTTGGATAACGATCATCGATGCGATTCAGGGTACAGACGAAGGTGTGTCGACAGACATATCCACCTGCACATCCGAATCCCCCTCTGAAATGCGGTTCGTTAGTGGTGTTGTGACGGGTTCTGACGAAGCGTCCTTGCTTAGCTGTGGATATTTCACGCGCGGATGATACACGCCTTTAAGGGTCCCTGTGAACGAATCGACAATCTCATTGAGCTCTCGTAAAGTCAAATCTGTATCGTCCATCTGATTCCAGGTAACCCGGTCTTCAACCACACCTTGGATTAATTTCTGCAGTTCGTCTTCATCCACAGGTCTTTCGGCGCGTACGCGCGCCTCACTACCGTCTGCCAGCATCACAATCGCGGTCTCGCGACTTTGAGGTCTCGGTCCCGGATAGCGAAATTGATCCTCTTCCACGATCTCTTCATCACCGCCGGTAGCCTTTAGCGCCTTAACGTACTGGTAGCGTGTGACCATTGTGCCGTGGTGTTCAGCAATGAAATCTACAATGCGACCAGGCAAACGGTATTTTCGAGCCAGGTCAAGTCCATCAGGCACATGGCGAATAATCGCTGCGGAACTGGTTAAGGGATCCAATTTATCATGGGGGTTGGGAAATCCCGGTGGTTGGTTCTCAATGAAGAAAATGGGGTTGCGTAATTTACCCACGTCGTGATAAAGGGCGCCTACACGGGTCAGCAGCGGATCTGCATCGATGCGCTCTGCGGCTTGCTCAGCCATATTAGCGACTTGCAGCGAGTGTTGGTATGTCCCAGGAGCCGTATTCAAAAGACGCTGCACCAGCGGGTGGTCAGGTCGGGTGAGGTCCATGAGCTGCATCGGCGTGGTCATGTCCAGAAACTGGGCCAGGAAAAACTGCAGCAGCAGAGCGATACTGGCTGAGGCCAACCCATTAAAAATTGCAGCACCTGTCAGCGTGGCGACTCCAAGCCAATCCGTGGTCGGCAGAGGCAGGTGATATGCAAGGATAACGATCGAGCCCGCAAAGGCAACCGCCGCGCCTGACTTGAAAAAGGAAACAATCCGGCGAGCTCTCCCCAAAGCCAGCACCCCAAACAGGCTTCCCAATACGTAATACAGGGTCAGATCCAGAGCGTTCGGCAACCCAAAAGCGACCAAAATCGCCAGGGGCACCGCAGTGATCATCGCCAACTCTGCACCGAATAAAGCCGCAACCGTTAGACCATAAGCGGCAACAGGAAACGCATAGGGAATCACCGTATGAGATGGGATCGTTAACCGGGCGCCGAATAATGTCACCAGGAACAAGACCACGATCATCGTTACACTGCGCCCAAATTTGGGTGATAATGCCTTCTGGCGGCTCAGATACAAAGCAGTAATCACGGTGATCAGCAGAACGATGACGACTGCACTTAACAGGTTCTGCCATTTCGGTTGCGGCTGGATGAGCTTAAGCTGCTCCAGCGCCTCCACATCGGATTCGCCGAGTATCTGGCCTCGCAGGGCGACGGTTTGACCGACGGCGTAGGACCGGCTGACAGGAGTCACCGAATCACGGGCGTCCTGGCGAGCTGTTTCCGTTAATGCTTCGCTGTATTCGCTGTTGGGTGCAATGAAAGCTGAGGCCAGTTCAGCCACAATGTCAGCTTGCGCCTCCGGCAATGAAAGGCTCACCAAAGCTGGTACGCTCGCCCTGGCTCCATCCAATCTCTCGGGGCGGATTGCGCTTCTCATCACCCTTTCCAGCACTATAATCGCTTCTTGTTGAATCGCCTGCCAGCGTGTATCCGTGAGTCCCAGGACGGTGTCAGCCGTGTCCGGGCTGAGCTGAACGTCGCTCAAGGCAGCCAGATCATTCTTTTTTTCCTGCGGAGTGGCATACTCGTCTGCTCGCACACTGGTGATATAAGTCAGCGAATTACGTAAGCGCTCCAACTGCGTTCGCGCTACGATTGTGCCCGTAGAAGTGTAAATCGGCAGCACCGCCCGCTCTGCTACCTCTCTCCTCTGTTCCGTCAGGACTTCGCTATCGTAGGTGATTGGCTCCGGTGCGCGGTAATCCTGGGTGGCTACATCACCGGGCTGTGGGGGTGGCGACAGAGCGCGCGAAAGCGTTGGGATCAGCAGCGCCAACAACGCTAACCCGCTGCCGACCAACACGAGCAGCCCAAGAAACACCTTGTTTGGAGCAGATTCACTTGCGGAATTATTTGCCATTGCTGAACTTAATCGGTTGCAAGTTCCCCTCCACCACGGGAGATTTTAACCCATCCAAATTTGTGGTTTATTACTGTTGTAAAAGCTTGCCGACAACCTGGCTGGCTTCTTGACCAGTAGCCCGACCCTGCAAACGCGGCATGAGGACCTTCATAACCTGTCCCATTTCACGTGGGCTGGCAGCTCCTACTTCATCAATCACCTGCTGTGCCAGGTCTTCCAGTTCTACTTCGGTCATAGGTTGGGGCAGATATATCTCCAGGACCTCGATTTCTGCCTCAGCCTCGGCTTCCAGGTCTGGACGGTTGGCTTGCCGGGCCTCCTCGAATGCTTCCCGGCGAGCCTTGACCTCCCTCTGAAGGATCACCATGACAGCGTTTTCATCCAGTTCGCCGCGTTTCTCAATTTCCGCTAACTGGATGGAGGCCAGCGCCATACGTAGTGTACGCTTGCGCAGGACGTCGTTGGCCTTCATAGCCTTTTTTAGATCATTTTGAAGTTCAGTTTTAGTGCTCATGGCTCCCATTATACCCATTTTTAGGTTACTTGCTGCAATATAAATTTAGGTCAGGTGTTCCAATAAAATCGCATTTCAATAGCAATTATCATTAAATATGACGAACAACACTTGTATTTGAAGTTAAATTAAGATATATTTTAGTAATCTATTAACTCTGCTCAGTGTCTTGTAAAGGAGGTACAGGACCTCGGCCATCATCTCACATCAACTGTGAGCAACATCGCCAACTAAATCCGGGGGACAACTTATATATAGAATTCCCCACATCATCTATCTATTACGCTGAATCAAATCTGTTCTCTGTTAAAAGTTTTTCCCCCGAACGGGAATTATACCCGTTCACGAGCTTATATAGGAGGAAGACATGAAACAAATCACGTTATTTCTAACCATATCAGTGCTATTCAGCTTGCTGTTCGGTAGTGTAGGGGTTTTCGCCCAGGCTCCCGAGCCACCAGAAGGATTGCCATACCATGACCGCGAACATCCTGTCGGGGAAATCAACACCCGCTACCAACCGTACGATCTAGAACAGCGCATAAGCCCGGATATTCCCTTCCCGCGCCCGATCTCCGCCCCAACGGGCGCAGACAGCCCCAGCGTCGCCCTGGGTCAGCCGGGTCTGAGCTTCCGTTACGTGCAGACCTTTGGTATTTCTGAAGAAGGTTACCTGTCAGATGGTTATCACTTAAACGCGCCCAGCGGATTGTACATCGATGGCAGCAATAACCTGTACGTGGTTGAGGATCATGGCCACCGTTTACTGCGCTATAACGCTTCGGGGAACAACACACTATCCTTAGGTTTAGCCAGTTTTTGCCAGGAGAGCAACAATCCGACTGGCTTCTGCATGCCCCAAGACGTGGCACTGGACAGTGGGGGCAATATCTGGGTTGCCACCGGTAACCGGGTGGTGAAGTTTAATTCTAGTGGCGTCTTTCAAATGCAGCTTCCAGAACCCGATTCGAATGGACACTGGTGGTCTGGAAATGATGACACCCATTTTCGTCGCGCTGGCGGAATCGCTTTTGATAACACCAACAACCACATGTTTGTTGCCGACAGTTATAACCACCGCGTGCAGGTGTACACCTTCAGTGGTGGCAGTCCGGTTTACAGCGCTACGATAGGAGAAACAGGCGTCTCAGGAAGCGATAACAGCCACTTCAATTCGCCTCGTCGCTTGGCAGTCGACAGCTCAGGTCGATTATATGTGGTAGATAGATACAATTCACGCCTTATGCGCTGTTCCTTGAGCGGCACATGGTCCTGTTCACCATTCGGTACAGGCATGGGTACGATTTACCCGCGCGGCATCGACGTCGACAACTCTGATTGGGTTTATATTTTCGAAAACTATAATAAACGGGTGATCAAATGCAATTCTTCGACTCAAGCTTGTTCCGACCTGATCACTTCAAACATCCTTTATACACAAGATGTTGCCGTGGATTCGGGTGGAAATATTTATACAGGCGCTTATGGTCACAGTGTTATCCGTAAATACAACAGCAGCGGAACATTGATCGGCGATCCTTACATTGGTACCTGGCATATGTCCTATTTTACGGATGGTTCTCACATATTTTCGCCCTGGGCGGTGGCGGTGGCTGAGGGCGGCAGCTTGTATGTTCCTGAAACCTTTGGTTACCGGCTCCTCAAGTTCAATGCTTCAGGTGTGCAGCAGTGGGATATCGGCGATCCGGGAGGCTGGGGCGACGATAATGATCAATTCAGTTGGTTGGAAGGTGGTCCCGCGATTGCCAGTAACGGCAAGATCCTTGTACCCGATTCAGGCAACGACCGTATCCAGATCTTTAATCCAGACGGTACATTCGATTCAACTTTTGGAAGCTACGGTACAGGTAATAACCAATTCAAATATCCAGTAGGTATTGCTGTTAGCCCGTTAAATGGGGATATCTTCGTAGCGGATTGGGATAATCACCGTATCCAGGTTTACGACAGTAACTTAACCTGGCAAACGCAGCTGGGGGTAACGGGTACAAGTGGCTCCAGTTCAACACTCTTCAATCATCCCTACGATGTCACAGTGGATAAAGATGGGGATATTTATGTGGCTGATTATTACAACTACCGCGTCCAGAAATGTTCTCTCAACGGAGGTGGGTATTCCTGCACCACGTTTGCGGGAGTGACCGGCACGATCGATGATGATGGCAGCTTTGATTACCTGATGCCCGTAAGCGTGGCTGTCGATGGGGAGAATCGGGTCTATGTGGCTGATGACTGGAATAACCGGGTACAGGTATTTGATCCGAGTGGAGCTTATCTCACTTCTATAGGTGGCAGTTGGGGATCAGATTCGGGTAAATTTCGCGCCCCGGTTGGGATTGATATCGATAAAGATGGAAATGTCTACGTCAGCGAGATTCGGAATAACCGGGTACAGAAATTCGCCCCCGGCGTGCCTGATTGGGCACAAACCAACATCAATGCTTTTGGTGACAATCGGAATCAAAACGTGACGTCTCTCTCCCCTTTCAAGAGCAATCTATACGCCGGCACCTACAATTGGAGCGGAAACGGCGCCCAACTGTGGCGTAAAAATGGGGGCAGTGGCTGGACCTCAGTGACGGCAAACGGTTTCGGCAACTCAGCCAATGTGGGGATTAACCATCTGTTCGAATTCAAGAATAACTTTTACGCCGCCACCTGGGCAGACGAAACCAACGGTGGTGAGGTCTGGCGCAGCAGCAGCGGGGACAGCGGATCATGGACTAAGGTCGTATCTTCTGGATTCGGAGATGCGACCAATGGGGAAGTATTCCGTCTGGCCGAGTTCAACAACCGGATTTACGCAAGCACCGTGAGCTTCACAGACACTCATGGTACCGAAATCTGGCGCAGCAGCAGCGGGGACAGCGGATCATGGAGCCGAGTTGTAAACGACGGCTTTGATGGTGATTCCGACAACGTAATCGCTATGTCTCTCGAAGTATTCAACGGATATATGTATGCTGGGACTTACAATTGGGTCACTGGTACAGAAATCTGGCGCAGCAGCAACGGGGATTCCGGATCATGGGGTAAGATCAATACTGACGGATTCGGTGACCAATATAATTTTTATATTTCGCTAAATACCTTTAACGGCTATCTGTACGCAGGTACATATAATTACTATGATAGCGATAATCCTGGCGCAGAGCTGTGGCGTTGTCAAACATGTGATGGCACAGACTGGACGGAATTAACCAGTGCCAAAGGTTTTGGTGATCCCGAGAATCGTCAAATCTCCTCCTTGGTAGTATTTAATAATTCACTGTATGCATTCACTCACAACCGCACAACGGGTATTGAAGTTTGGTGCTCGAATAATGGCACTGATTGGGAACAAGTGAACATAGGTGGGTTTGGAGACAGTCTCAACTACAATCCATACTGGGACAACTCGACAACAGTTTTCAACAACGCTTTGTATGTGGGCACGAGAAATAATGGGCACGGTGGTGAAGTGTGGGTGTACCTGGGTAAGCGCATCTTCCTGCCGTTGACCATGCGCTAAAAAGATAATTACACTTTTAATTGATGTGCGTTGCATCTTGTGAAGTGCGACGCACATTTTCATTTTCTCACAGTTGTCCCCTCCCTCAGCGTGCGTATCCAAAATCACCCTTTCAGTGAGCTTATTCAGAGCCTCACCTTCCTGCGGGTCAACATGATTGACGCGCCATTAAATGTTAAGCAGTTCTAAAGATCCTAAGCCTCTCTCAGGTATATCGCCCGAGATGCATATCCGGTTTTCCATTATGCAAACTGCACTAAATGTAATTCGATTACTATCACTGGCAGACCAATCTCTAGGTCATGCGACCGTAATTGGCGATATCAATTTGACCATCCGCGAAGTGCCGGATTCCAGGTCTAACTGTTATGGTTCTACCCCCAGCCGCAGAAGTTCGTCCACACTGGGTCCAAAATCAGGATGAACTTCGAGGCTCTTCTTGAAGTCTTCGATAGCGCCATCATTATCACCCAGTGCCAGTTTCGCTTTAGCGCGCCAGTAATAGCTTTCCTCCAGGATCGGTTCCGCCATAACCTGGAGCGTGGTAGACGCCAGTTCAATGACGTCGTCGTAACGACCTGTGTAGTAGTAAGCGAAGTAAGGACCGGTGGAATACCACAGAAGGCGCCAGGGGCGCTCTTTCTCCGGAATGGAGGGATAATTGGCAAAAGCCGCATCGTAGGCTACAGCCGCGGCGCCATAGTCATTCAGGAAGATCAGGCTGCTGCCCAGGTTGTAATATGCGAAGAATAGGTCGCGACCGCTCAGCGTTTCGGTCTCTTCAGCGGCGATCTGGGCGGCGTGGCGGTAGTTGAAGTGAGCGTTTGCATGCAGGTCCAGTATATCCATCACCTGCGCTTCAATCTTTGGCGGATAAGGGATGATATACAGAAAATTGAATGCCCGCCACTGCTCCTGCATGTCCTCATAAGAGACCGCATAATCGGGTCCTTTATAGGAGTCTTGAACGTAGAATTCTTTCTTGGCGTCATCATAACCATTGATGACTTCGTAATGACCCATCCAATCATCGAACTCAGTGCCTTCAAACCCTTTCTCAACTATGACCGGGATGCCGGCTGAGACAAACGCTTTTACCAGTTCCAAATCGCCGCCCACTCGAACTATAGCGTTCAGGTCGGTTTCCTCTTCAACAAATGCTTCCATCTCATAGGGCATAACATTCTTGTCGCGGTCATTTGGTCTTAGATAGGCAGCGGCATCGCGCTGGTCGCCTTCCCAGCCCCAATAAGAGAGACCTGTCGCCAGGTTCGCCGGACCGCAGTTGTCCGCCATCTGGTAAGCATGCGTAAACCCGTTCAGGAGTGCTTGCGCCGGGATAGACGTGGGTGTTGGCGTGATCGTTGCAGAAGGAATGGGCGTATCTGTAGCCTCAATCCGGGTTAACGATATCGTTGGGGTCGGAGTGCGCGTGACTGTAAGTACCGGCGAGGAGGGAGTGGTCATCTTCCCGCTGGACTTAGGCACGAAGATCACCTGCTCGGGTGGATTGAGGGCGTATATCACATCCGCTTTTAGCGATTCAAACCGCCATCCCAAGCGTTCAAAAACCGGCGGCAGTCTGTAAATATAAGCAGAGACCAGGATTATCCCCAGGATGGCAACCATAAATATAACGACGCGTTTCATAACAGGTGTCTTTTTGCTAAAACTAGGGTTCTACACCCAAGAGGTTCAGTTGGTATATAGGTGGACCAAAACCCTCGTGAAACTCGAGACTCTTGCGGTAGGCTTCGATCGCGCCAGCAGGATCTCCCAGGGCGGCTTTCGCCATGCCCAGCCAATAGTAACTTTCCTCCAGGTTCTTATCA
>SDBT01006332.1_pt1 | contig 19668 bp, 31 predicted proteins | sample 2277101 | NCBI WGS metagenome assembly SDBT01 (sample SAMN10404973, study PRJNA504765) | marine sediment metagenome | isolation source: marine sediment core GS10_PC15, 103 cmbsf | place: Arctic Ocean: Southern Knipovich Ridge | collected 2010 | reverse complement strand
GGAGAAATCTCGACTGAGCCAGTTTTTTATTCCTTTCAATGGCTAACCCCCTTAGCCGTTTGGAAATTCTTGATGAGGTAAAACAGAAACTCACTTGCTGTGAGTTTTTTTGTTTGATATAATAAGAATTCAACAAAAAATAGCTTAGAGGGAATGTTCCCTCGGGCTTCTATCCAACTTAGAACAACGAGGGAATATAATGAGTATCTCAAATACCCACCTCTTTCGTTGTTTTTTCTTGCCATTCGAAGTCCCGCAATCACGGGACGTAGGGTGGAGTTGAAGATAATAATTAATTTGTAAAAAAACATGCGTTATTACGTAAATAAAAATGCGCAACCGAATGGAGACCACGAGGTTCATAAGTCGGGTTGTTCACATTCGCCGGATGTGAACAACAGAAAACACCTAGGCGATTTTTCAAATTGCCATGCCGCCGTTGCGAAAGCAAAAAAGCATTATTCTAAATCAAATGGCTGCTTTTGGTGTTCAAAGGCGTGTAATACGGGTTAGTGATAGAGTAGCTTTGCTTGTTATTGTTTTTTAATTTTATGGAAGAAGATAAAATACAATTTTATATTTGGCCAGCAATCATTGGTATTGCTTTCTTACTTTTAAGTTTTTTTGATTGGCAATATAGTTTTTATACTATTTTAAGAATAGTAGTTACTATTGTGGCCATCTATTATGCTTATTATTTGTACGAAACCTTTAAAAAGACAGGTTTCTGGTTTTGGCTATTAGTAGTAATAGCTATTTTATTTAATCCAATTATCCCAGTTCATCTTTATGATAAGTCAATTTGGAGCGTAATTGATGTTGTGGTGGCAATATTTTTCCTGGCTTTAATTTTTAAGTTTAGGAGTAAGAAGTAAATCTATGAATCATGCAATTAGAAAAATTGGTATAGGTATTATTATTCTTTTTGCTTTATCGCTTATTCCTTATTTATCTGCCGAGGCAACCAGTGGCGCTTGTTCTTGGCATGGAGGAGTAAATTGTTCTGCTGGCCAAGATTGGGATGGAAGTGTAATTTGCAATGATGGCTGGAGAGATAGTAGTGTTAGTTATTATTCAATGGTTAAATGCCAAGGTTATAATAATTATGATTATAATTATCCCAGTTATCCTGCTATACCTGATTGCCCACTTAATTCTTATTACGATAGTCTTTCCGATTCATGTAAATGTTACTCAAGTTATGTAGTGTCGGGAGGAAAATGCATATCAGCAGATCAATATTGCAGAGATTTATTTGGATTTAATGCTCGTCATAATATATTAACTGATAAATGCGAATGTAGTTACGGATACATGGTTTCAGGAGGCAAGTGCGTTAATGCCGATTCTTATTGTTGGAGTAATTATGGATATAGTTCAAGTTACAATTCTATATCAAAAACTTGTGAGTGTGATTATGGATACGTATTTGATTCCCTTGATCAATGTGTAAGTAGAGATGAATACTGTCAAGATTTGTATGGTTATAGTGCTGAACATAGTTATTTGAGTAATAATTGCAAGTGTAAGAGTGGTTATGTTTTTAATTCTTCCATGACTCGATGTATTGATGGTGATTCTTATTGTCATGATAATTACGGCTATAATTCAGATTACAATTCTATATCAAAAACTTGTGAGTGTGATTATGGATATGAATTAAGAAACAATAGGTGTGTAAAGCAAGAAGATGAAAAAGATGAAAGTTTTTATATACCGTATTTTGAATCTAAGACAAATAAAATAACCGAATGCAATGACGGGTATCTAATGCGAAATAATAAGTGCATAACACACACAGAAGATTGTATTCAAAACTTTGGTGTTAATGTTTATGGCACAAAGGGAGATAGCAATAATAGTTCGTGTTATTGTAAAGAAGAATATGAATGGAATTCTGGGAAAACAGCATGTGTTAAGACGCAAAAGGACTTCACCCAAGATGCTTCTGTTATTTCTATAAAACCACAACCCGAATCAGCATCCGAGCTAGGGGGAACAATAGAACAGTCTCAAAAAGCGATTGAGTGTAATGTTGGTTATACCCTTTCTTTTAATAAAAAGAGTTGTGTTAAGATTCCCGAAAATGCTCATGCCATAGATAGTCCTACCGATCTTTGGTTATGTGATGATGGTCATAGAGAGGCGAACAACATCTGTGTACTAGTAGAAGATCAAGAAGAAATAATTGACCAAGATGAAGAAGAAAAAATAGAAGAACAACCGAGAGAAAAGAAGAAAATCTTAAAATTTTTAGCAAATGCCTTAACTACTGTCGGAAATTTATTTAAGAATTTCTTTAAGCTTTTAATTAAAAGATAAATTTATGAAAAAAGTATCAGAAAAATCAAGATTAGCAATTACTTTATTTTCGTTTTTCTTAGGAGGTCTTGGAGTTCACAGATTTTATCTTGGTAAGATCGGAACTGGCTTATTGATGTTATTTACTTTAGGAGGCGTTGGTATTTGGGCTTTGATTGATTTTGTTATGGCTGTTTCTGGAAAAATGAAAGACAAAAAAGGTAATTTAATTGAGAAGTGGTAGGCTTTGGCTTTGGGCTAATAAATAGAAAGAAAAAAAGAAATAAATCTATGAAAAAAATCAAAAAATATTTTGGAGAAATACTTACGGTGATAGGAGGTTTTATTACGACTTATAATGTATTTGATTTTCATTACGGTAGACCCATTCGTTGGCTCAAAGAGCATTATTATTACCTTGATAAGACTTTATATTGTATAGCTGTTGGAGTTTCTTTGATGGTAATTGGGATTTTAATAATTAGAAACAAAAAGAAGTAAATCTATGAGAAATTTACAACCCAAACATTATATTGGAATTGGAATAATTATTTTGATTGCTATAATCATTATTTTTTCTGGTGGTTCTTCTGATAAGAATCAGGAAGATTTGCAAAAAGGCCAGGTATTACCTTCATCTCAACAAGAACCCGAAGAAACAAAGGGAGAAGAACTTTTTGGATTAACCGAGAATCAAAGAAAAGAAATCCTAAAAGAACTTATTTTATGTGAAGATTCAGCTGACAGAAAAGCCTCTAAATATTATTTATCTGGCTGTGAAAATTGTCCTGAATTTATAAAATTTGATGTAAATAAGTTTGCAGAAAAAACACAAGAATTAACAGAAATTTGTAAAGAGGAATTGAGAAATGAATACAACACTACAAAGATATAGAGATAAAGATCGGTGTCGAAGGCATTGAAAAGGGATGGAAATGGCCTGAGCCTTTATCTATGCCAGCTTGTTGTAAATAGTTGTTAAAAAATAACCCACCACTTAGAAGAAATTAAAATTATGGAATTAAATCTTTCTAAAACTGACTATGTTTTTTATCGAGAATGTCCAAAGAATGTTTGGTATAAAATCCATAGACCAGATATATATTCTCAATCTGAGTTGTCAGATTTTGAGAAATCAATTATGGAAACCGGCAAAGAAGTTGAGTTAATGGCAAGGAAATTGTTTCCGACTGGAATTTTGATTAAACATAGAGACGCTAAAGGACAGAAATCTACACAGGATTATCTTAGAAAAAAACAGGAAGTATTATTCCAGGCGATATTTGTTAAAGATGATTACTTAGCTGCCATTGATATTTTAAAGTTTGAGCCGAAAACAAATAGCTATTCGGTATATGAAGTAAAATCAACAAATCATATTGATAAGAAAGTTCATTACCACGATTTGGCTTTTCAGGTTAACTTACTTAGAAAATTTGGTTTAAAAATAAACAAAGCGTATCTTATTCATCTTAATTCGGAATATGTCCGTTCGGACGAGCTGGATATCGCACAACTTTTTAAAATTGTTGATGTTAGTAATGAAGTAAAAAGTGTTGCTGATAGTGTCGCTACTGAAGCGGTCGAAGCATTAAAGTATATCTCGCAAACATCAGAACCTGAGGGTTTCTGCTGTTGTATTTATAAAGGCAGATCAAGGCATTGTTCAACTTTTCAACATGCTAATCCCCAAGTTCCTGAATATAGCGTCCACGATATTGCACGTATTGGAAACAGTACAGCAAAATTAAAAGAGTTAATAGATGGTAATGTTTTTCACCTTGATAAGATCCCAGCACATATCAAATTAACTAACATTCAACAGAGCCAAATAGATGCCTATGTTTCAAATAAAGTTTTTATTGATAAAGAAAAAATCGCGGAAGAGTTCAAAGTTTTAACCTTCCCTCTATATTTTTTAGATTATGAGACATTTCCAGCAGCGATTCCTCGCTTTAGCGGTTTTTCTTCTCATCAACAAATACCTTTTCAGTATTCAGTTCATATCTTGGAATCTTCAGATGGCGAACTTAAGCATTGCGATTTTTTATATGTTGAATCTAATGATCCAAGCAAATTATTTGTCGAATCTTTACAAAATCACATAGGAGAAACGGGTAGCATTATTGTTTGGCGTAAAGGTTTTGAATGTGGAAGAAATGATGAGATTGCGACAAGAATTCCTGCGACAAAGACATTTATGGATTTTCTCAAAGCCCGTGTGTATGATTTAGAAGATATTTTTAAAAAGCAATACTATATACACAGAGATTTTAGGGGCGGTACTTCAATAAAGAGAATTTTACCCGTTCTTATTCCCAAATTGTCTTACAAAGAGATCGAAATACAAGAGGGAGGAAATGCAGCAGATACTTGGAATAAAATTGTAATGAATTCTATTACTGAGTCTAAAAAAGAAAAAGCCATCAATGATCTCAAAACTTATTGTAGATTTGATACCTATGCCATGTATTCAATTTGGCGTATGCTTCATAAATTTTTAAGCTAATGCCATCAAACAGGCTTTAACGTCGTCCAGTGCAAAGAGCAAAACAAAAAAGCCCATCGTTGGGCTGTTTTTTTATATCGGGTCAGCTGTGGATAAGGGTCTTGACTTCTGATTTTACTGTGGTAGGATTATACCATAAGGTCGAAAAGTTGATAAGTAATGAAATATAAATAAAGTCATGACAAATCTTAAAGAATTTGGCAAAACTTTGAGGTGTTTAAGGATTAAGAAAGAATTAAGTCTTAGAGAAATATGCCAGTCAGTAAATTATGATGCGAGTAATTGGAGTAAAATAGAAAGAGGATTGCTTTCTCCTCCTTCTGATGAAAATGTTTTAAAAAAATGGGCAAAAGCATTAGGATTATCTGACAGTGATAAAATTCAGAAATTCATTGATGAAGCGATAACGGCACAAGGAATAATTCCTCAAGATATTATGACACAGAAAGATATTATTGCTCGTTTGCCAGCTTTTTTTAGAACATTGCGCAATAGGAAACCAACAAAAGAGGAGATTGATAAATTAATAGAATTAGTTAAAAGAACATAAAAAGAGAAGGCGAAAGAAATGAATTATAAGAATACAAATATTCTATTTTTAAGAAATGAAATAATAGAAAAACAAGCAAATATATTCCGAGAAAAGTTTTGGGATAAATCTATACCAGTAGAAATAGAAGCAATCATAGATTTCAAACTAGATATTCAAATCAATCCTATAAAAGGAATGATGTCTGAGTGTGGAACAGATGCCTTTATTACTCCGGATTGGCAATTTATTAATGTGGATTATGATAGATATATGGATGAGCGTTATAAAAAAAGACTAAGATTTTCTTTAGCTCACGAAATAGGACATTTTGTTTTGCATAAGAAAATTCATAAACAGTTTAACATTACAGTAATTAAAGATATCTATAAATTTTATGAAGAGCTTCTAGAAAGGCAGTATGGTCGTTTAGAAACGCAGGCTAATATATTTGCTGAATACTTGTTAATACCTAAAGACAAGTTGATAATTGAAAGAAATAAACAATTAAAGCAGTTTGAAGAAAACGATGATTTTGAGTTAGAGAAAATAGACAAAGAAACATTAAACTCATATCTTGCCAATCCTGTTTCTAATATTTTCGGAGTTTCTGAAGAAGCCGCTCAAATTGCCTTGGGCAAGCTTGGGGATTAAATTTAAATACTTTTTATACAAAAAGTTCGAAAATCGTCCCACCCGTGGAGCAGGCCAGCGAGACCTTTGGAGAGACCGAAAGGCCTATTGATATCCTGATGGTTTTTTAAACCATGATGTCGACAGGATAATTATTAATTAACTATTACAATAACTATGGCAGATAAAAAGAAAATTTTCGTGAGTTTTGACTACGAAAACGATAAACATTATAAGTATCTTTTGGAGGCATGGGACGCAAATGACGAGTTTGACTTTGTCTTCAGTGATAAGACCCCAACCGAGATTAACAGTGAAAACGTTGGGCCGATCAAGGCAGGACTCAGGAAAAAAATTCGAGAAGCAACGCATACGCTTGTGATTGTTGGTAAAGAGGCGAATAAACAACACGCAGATCATAAGTTAATTGGATACAGAAATTGGATCAATTTTGAAGTGGCGAAGAGTATCGAAGATGGGAATAGAGTCGCTGCAGTAAGGCTAGAAAAAAGCTACTCACTTCCTGAGGAATTATTCGAGGGTAAATATGCACTTGTTGAAGGGTACACAGAGGATAATATCATCAATGTATTAAATCGTGCCCTTCAGAATTAATATGATTAAGGTTTCTACTGACGTTAAGTTCAGGGTTTTATACGAGCACTACAAAGACACTTTTTTTAGCATTAAAGAATCAATAAAATTTCGTGATAAGTTGATGGTTTTGATTTTTTTAGTGTTAGCACTTCTGGTGTTGTATACTTTTTGGCCCACAGATGCTATCGCTGTTTTTTCTCAGATAATCACCCAGAAATTGGGGACTACAGTAAATATTAATGCCGGTTTTCTTGGCAGCATCATTTGGTTTGCATTATTAGTCACGGTAGTACGGTATACACAGGTCGTCGTCTATATTGAACGGCAATACTCATACATTCATCGTGTTGAAAAGGAATTAAATAAGCACTATGACAACGAAATAGTTTTCACAAGAGAGGGTAAATCCTATCTAAAAAAATATCCCAAATTTTCAGATTGGGTATGGGTGCTTTATATGATCATTTTCCCCGCCGTTTTAGCAGTTATTATTTTGGCAAAAATCATAAGCGAGTGGACAGTCATTTTACCCACATTATCTGTGTCCATCGTACTCAATACAGTAATAGCGATTTGCATTTTAATATCAATTGTTCTATATATGCTTTTTATGCATAAACAAAAGTAATTAACAAATAATTAAAACTATGAGCAATAAAAATTTTGAACAATATCTCAAAAAGATACGAAACAATATATCTAATATCTATAATCAGTTTTATACTTTTAAGGCATTGAGAAATAAAGACAATGAAGAGGTTTATAATCAAAATAAATACTTCTGGGGTATAATTATTTATTCTTTGGAAAATAATTTTTTCTTAAATTTAGCAAAACTATTTGAAAATAAAAGCGATGTTGTCTCAATTTATTCTTTATTGGATTTTATTCAAGACGTTAAAGAAAAAAGAAAGATTGAGCAAAAAATAAAACAATATCAGCCAATCTTGAACAGATTATGGAAATGGAGATGCAAAATTTTTGCTCACGAAGACGAGGAGACTTTTTTGAATCCTAAGAAATTTTATAAAGATTATCCTCTAAAATATGATGACATAGAAAAGCTTTTAGATTTAATAAAAGAATTACTCGGAGACATAGAATCAGTTGTAAGAGGCAAGGGTCATAGTTATTGTTATAAAGTTTTTGAAAAAGAAAGCCAAACAGATGTAGAAGATATTATTAAAAAATTAAAAAAATAAATTTATGTCTGATATAAAAATTGAAATTAGCGAACCATATTTTGAAAATCAGAAATTTGGTATTTGTATAGATAGGATTGATTACGAAAATGAAGAAATCGATGAAAAGCATATCGATATGGGTAAACTTTTTTGTTTTTTTGAATTATCTAAATTGGGTGTTCCAAAAATAGAAAATTTAATGAGTAGTAAAAACGCTGGAGCCATGAAATGGCTAGAACTATATACTAACAGCTTAAGGGAAAAATATGAGCAAGATTGGAAAAAACAACCCAAGAGGTTGATTTTAGAAAAAGCGGAAGCGCTACCAACGCTAGAAGATTTAAAGAAAGTTGAGGAAAAAATTAAAAAAACAAACCCAAAAATTTGACAACTTTTCTGTATCGTGATAAGGTGTTGAAACCAAGTTATCCACAGGTGATTATTTAAATAAAACTTAATTAATAGTAAAATAAGAAAAGGAAGTGTTATGAAACTTTTTGTTAAAGAGAAAATAACTGACAAGGGTTTATTAAAAGCTCTTAAAAAAATGGACACACAAATAAAGGCTGTTGGTGGACGGCTTACTTTCAATATCAAAATTGAAAATGATGGTTGGACAGCAAAATGTAAAGAATTTGATGGAATTATGACTGGAGGTATAAATAAAAACCCATCACAAGAAGAAGTTATGAAATCATTAATCAATGCAACTAAAACTGCTTTTCATATCCCGATAAGTAAGCTAAAAATCCAAAAAGATGAATTACAAAAATTTCCAGAGTTTCCAAAGATTAGAGTCGTAAGAGAGTTCCAAATGGTTTAAAATATAATTTATTTATGGCTGAAGACAAGATTAAACGCAAAGATTTATGGAAACAAATCAGTAGCATAGATAAGGAGGATTGGATTAAAGCCGCTAAAAACCTTAAGTTAAACATTACACAACCCAAAGGCGGTTCTTCGCATTATGCAATTCGTCTTCCTGGCTATGAAAAATGGGATATGAAAGGTTTAATTTGTGTCGTGTACGACCCCATAAGAAAAGATACTAACGAAATTGTTTTTAAAAAATTTTTAAATAAGGGATATAAAGAAGATGATATTTGGAAAGCGTTAAAGATGCTAGAGTAAAAATATAAAGATTCTAATATGGTCCAGTCTTTAACCCAAAATAAAAATCGGTCGCGATGGTCATCGGACCGGTTTTTTGGTATAATCTAAATATATGACTCATCACAAAAGAAAACGTAACAAAATGCACGCGAAAATAAAAGCTCAAAAGAAACAACAAGCCAAAATGAACGCGAAAATAAAAGCTCAAAAAAACTAAGAAACAAGCAAAGCTTTAATATGGAAAATAAAAATCTTTATTTAAAAACAACAATTACTGCAATTGTTGCAGCAATTGCTTATGCAATTGTGATATATTTGCTTCGCCAGGAATTTGATTGGAAAAGTATTATATTTTTCGCAATTATTTTCTGGCTAATCTTTTTACTTTTTCAGAAACGATTTGAAAAGAGAGAAGGGATTGAAAAAATTGTTTATCGCGATATAGGCAAGAAACAAAAAGAAGAGGGGAAAGAGGAGATACTAAAAACCCTTCGACAAGCTCAGGGTAAAAAAATTACGAATAACGACGTTGAAAAATTACTTAATGTGTCAGATGCAACAGCTACGAATTATTTACAGGAATTAGAAGATGAAGGCAAGATTGAACAGATAGGGAAGACCGGTCGGTCAGTTTTTTATAGGTTAAAATAAACGGCTAAGGGGGTTAGCCGTTTGGAAGAAATATGGAAAATAAAGAGGCTACTGATACCAGAAGCCCCTTTTTGCTTTTTAGCAACCATATCCACACTAATGCCATGTTATTTGTACTAACAATATCTTCAGATTCCAGCGCCACCCCCAATATGTTGGTCTATCGCATTTCTCGAATTTAATTTCTGTCCTAGCACGATAATCTTCTTTAGGTAGCCAAAACATAGACAAAGACAAAGGACGGAAAAGGATGCTTTTTTGGTAATCAGTCCAAGTGATACTGAATGGCCATAGCATAATTAATCTCCTTTAAAGAACGATTTTATTTTATGATTTATATTATACCACATTTTTTATACAAAAAGTTCGCCTCGCAGTACTGCGGGGTTCATTTTGTTTTTGAGTTGACTTAATTGGTTGGTGAAGATAGAATAAAATTATGGAAAATAAAATAAAAAAATTAGATGGAGCGAATATGGATATTGATTTGACTACGGATAAAAAGAATACCCATTGGGACCAGGATGAATGTCCCTGGAATAAGGCAAAGAACACAAAAAAACATAAGTGCGCTGTAAAAAATGTTTCTATTTGTCCATATTTTTGTGGTATTGAATATTTAGACAATGTAATGTGTTGTTACCCAAATAAGAATCCTTTAGAGAAAAAATGAAATTAAAATATCAATTACCATTTTCAAAAGATATTAAATTTAAAATAGCTAAGCCAGAAGGAAAATATGCTCATGAGAAATATCCAGAGATTCGTTATGCTGTTGATTTTATTATTCCAATTGGCACGCCAGTTTTAGCAATAAGGGCAGGTAAAGTGATTGATTTAAAAGATGATTCAGATGAATGGGGGACAGATTTATCTTTTGTAGATAAAGTAAATTTTGTGGCAATAGATCATCAAGATGGTACATATGCCGAATATTTGCATTTGGGAAAGGACAAAATTAAGGTAAAAAAAGGTGATAAGGTAAAAACTGGAGATTTACTCGGTTACGCCGGCTTATCAGGGTGCATGGATATGCCACATCTTCACTTGAATGTTTTTAAGATTAAAAACGGAAAAGCAATCAGCATTTCTGTAAAATTTGATAAAAAATAATTAAGGATCTTTTTAATATGGCGTCCATGGATGTGGAGGAGAGTGTTTTGCACTCGTTTTGGCGATTAACAACACAAACTACCAACCGTTTAACAGCGACGGACATGGGATCAACGCTTAACCTCTACGAGAGCAAAAATATCCTAGGAAGCATCCATACGCATGCTTAATTGTATGCTAGTCATTGCGTTGTGTTGCGTTGATTTTTAGCTGTTTGCCCCGATTGGATAAAAAATTCAAGTCGGGGCATTTTTATTTAAAGCAATTCGCCCTCTTTTAAAATCACCTAATTTATGCTAAAATAAGAGTATATAAAAAAGAAACTTAAAAAAATAAACCCAAATTACTTGACCCTGCACCTTTGAATAAAGGTGTCAGGGTTGACAAATCCTATCAGTATGCTATAATTAGGATAGAATAAAATCTAGAAATAGGAGGTCTTTAAAATGACAGAAACAAAAAACGAGATAACATTTCAATGGTTGACCATGCTTGGTCTTGTCTTGGTGTTTTCGCTTGCCATTCTGTATGTTTCTTCCATTGAACACCACTACGACGGCTCGTATATCTCCAGAACACTTGATGGGAGTACCATCTATGAAGATATGTCCAACGGCGAAGCTTATGCTCTTGAAAAAATAGTCGCAGGAAAGCAGATGACCATATCAAGAATAGACTTACCAGATTCTGATTTATGCGGAACAGTTTCATTCTCACCATTCACCTTTGTTCAGATTGAAGGAGACTCAGCTCGTATTATAACCTATCATTGACCATTTCGTTTCAAGCGGGGCAAGTTAATTGCCATAGACCAGTCCGTTAATCTGGTCTTTTTTTACCTGTAATTTGACACAATTTAATATATATGATATGTTTGTACTGAACTAACTTATTGTTAGTTTTTTAAATCTAAAAAAGGAGGGAGAAAAATGTTTGCGACTGATTTAACTAAAGAATTTGACGAATTGGAGGCATCTCTTGGAAAGTTAGGTCCTTCTCTTGAGGACTTAAGACAGAATTTACTAGAACAGACCTTTAGAGAATTGCAAGCAAAAGAAAAAGTGAAGGTCGTAAATATGCCAGTGATTAGTTCTGCTGACAGTTGGAATATTATACTTTCCGTAGATGGTCGTTCATTAGAGAAGTCCATTACTCGCGCACGATGTCTTTATTCTTTTAACAAAGACCCCCTAGATACAAGAAGCATTCTAAAAGAAGTAGAGGCTAAGCTTTCTCAAAACATATCTAAACTTCAACAAGAACAAGAACAATTTACCGAAGCTATTGAACATCTTAATAAATTGATTTAGAGATAGCTAGAAGACTATGTGGGGGCTGAGAAAAGAAACCCTTTTCTTGCCCCCCCTTTTTTTATTTAAACGGCTAACCCCCTTAGCCGTTGAGATTTGTTACCCAAAATACTTGACAAATTATTAATATGGGTGTATGGTGTAAGCAAATCTAATAAAAAGGAGGTAGTGATGAATAAATCACTAAAAATCTTTATTGCCTGTTTTTTAGGCGCAGGCATTGGCACTTTGACAGCTTTACAACTCAATGGATACTTCTGGTGGGTTGGTCTCCTGGTCGGCGCACTTGTCGGATATTTCTCGTATGAGTTCAAGAAAGTGAAAGAAGCAGCTCCTAAAGCCTGGAATACAGCAAAAGGATGGAAACCAAATAAGAAATGGTGGCGTGACTTTGGTTCAATAATTTTACCAGTTGCGAGTATAAGCTCAACTTGTATAATAGGATTTCTTGCTTTTTTTGCTCCTCTAATAGCACTTTCTGAAGAAGCGAGCCCAATGCAGTCACTCAAATATTCAATATTGGCATTTTCGCTAATGACTTTTGCTACGATGTTAATAGGTATTCTTGTTGAAATGCTAATGGACGAAAAAGTAAGAAAAAAGGATTCATTATTTTTTAAAGAATACAATCCTTTCCGTGTTTATCTCTGGTTACTTCCCAAATATATTGTGCTGGGTTTAATCTGGTTGATAAGACAGGTTTTCCATGTCACTATTCATACCCCTGGATTTATTTGGAAAGTCATCGTCACCTTTGCACGTTTCATTAAAACCCTATTCATTATGATTCACTCTGAAATTAGATTACTCTGCGGAATTGATGCTGCTATTGGTGCTGCAATTGGTTTCTTTGCTGGTAGCGTGATAATCGGCGCCGTATCTGGAGGATTGTTCGGTCTGCTAAACTATGAAATTCTTTCAAAACGCATCCTTCATCTCGTGCCATCCAGAACAAACAACGCCTAAACCTTCGATTCTTACGGGTCAGGACTTTGTCCTGGCCCCTTTTTTTATCCCCAAAATACTTGATTTTTTCAGGGTTTTTTGGTAGAGTAGATAAGTAAATTTGAACATTACATAAGGAGGAATAAAAATGTGTGAAGGTCAAAATAAATGTGACTTTCGTAAAAAAGTTGAAGAAATGGCTCAATGTAAAGGCGATTGCAAACAAGCTGGAAACTATGACTGCTGGAAAGATAATTGTGATTGTATTTGTCACGCTGCACGACGAGTTCTTGGCATAGCTCTTCCAAAAAGCTATACTCCCGTTCTTGAGATTACGAATTTATAGAGCTTGTTCTGATAGAAAACACCTGATATAGCCAAAAAGCCGTCTCTATGCGAGTAGAGACGGCATTCTTTTTTTTAAAACTCTTGACAACTCCCACACTATTATGCTATGGTGAAGAATAAATAAAAGGAGGTTTAGAATGAAAGAAAAATTAAAGCAAGAAATTAAGCACCTTAAACAAAGAATTGACCGAAAAAAGAAGGTTTTTAAAAGAGTAGCTATAGTAACATTCTTATGGGCGGTAGCAGGCCTATTGGGACTGACGGTGTTGAATAAAATCTTTGAATCTCTTGAAGAATTACGAGGATTAGCAGGATTCAATATCGGATTCGCTATTTGGGGAGTGGGTGCAGTTCTTTTAATAATTGCTACGGCTGCCGCGAAAGACCATGTCGATAGATTGAGAAACAAGTTAGAGAAAATAAAGAAAAAGCTAAATTTGAAAAACTTTCTTGATGAACTTGAAGTAACGACTGACCCAGAAAGCAAGAAAATATTAGTTGAAAAAATTCTTAAAGAGGTAGAATGAAATAAAATCGTTCATCTAGTTGGGGGTTTCGTAAGATTCCCCCTTCTTTTTTTATCCCCAAAACTTTACCCTGTATTCTATGCGGGTTAGGGTTGACAAATCCTACAGTATTATGCTATAATTAGTATAGAATAAAATCTGAAAATTATAAGGAGGTTAATAAAATGAAATGGAAAGATGTTTATACCGATAAACAGAAAAAGATGTTAATTCGAGAAGTCGTTAGGGCGTTAAAAGATTTATTGGCCTGTCCAGAAATAAAAGGCCTGGTTAAAGAAGTCTATATCGCAGAAATTGGAAGTCAGCACAGGAGAGACGTACTATTTTTAACCAAATATGGTTTAGTTGAAGAAACACATCATTCCGCTAAAAGCATTTTCGAAAAGGATGAAGATGAGAAGAGATCAATAAAGGAAAAATACTTCAGTAGGATTGTAGAAGAATATCGTCTCGAGACAGAAACGATCAAAGAATTAAAATCCAAATTAGCTTAGCCAACCAAGCTCATTAAGGAGGCAGGAACCAAAATTACGGTTCTTGCCCCCCTTTTTTTATCCCCAAAGCCATACAAAAAGAGAGGGTTGACCCCATTAGAAGTATTTGTATATATTGGTTTGGGCGTTAAATATTTAAATTTTATGTTTTGTATATGAGCGCTTTTTAACACAGAAACTTCTAACGGGGTTGACACTGGGTTTTTATAATAATAATATTAAATTGTTACCAGCCTCCTTAATTGGAATAGGGATCGGCGCCAAAAACAGAAGGCAAAGCAAAGAGGATTGGTTGTCTGTTAAGTGCTCCTAGAGCACTCACCGGTCCCACTAAACTAATTTGATCTTTTTGATCTTTAAACTAGTAAAAAATATAAAAAAGGGAAATAATCCCTTTTTTATTTTATTAGTTTCTGTTTTTGATTAAATTTTGGTATAATTAACCCCGTTAAATACCCCGCAGCTGCGGGGTGACATCTTGAATTATTTAACAGGGTAAAGAGTGTATGGAATGTCAAATAGATAAAAATTTACAAACTTGTCCTTGCACTTATCCGGGTTGTGATAAGAAAGGAAAGTGTTGCGAATGTATAAAGTATCATCTTGAAAGAAAAGAACTGCCAGCTTGCTGTTTTTCAAAAGAAGCAGAAAAAACTTATGACCGGTCGTTTAAGAAATTTATAGAAGAGCAGGGCAAATAATTTATGGCTAAAACTTCTATTAACAAAATAATTAAAAATCTTATTAAGGCTGACCTAATTTTCTTTTCAGCATTTGGTTTGTTTGAACCAATTTTTGCTGTTTTTATTACTCAACAAATTATAGGTGGGAATGTTAGAATTGTTGGATTTGCTGCTGCTATTTATTGGATATTAAAATCCTTTTTGCAAATACCAATTAGTAAATTTTTAGACAAAAAAAGAGGAGAAAAGGACGATTTTTATTTCTTAGTTTTTGGTTTTTTTATAGCAGCCCTAGTGCCTTTTGCTTATATCTTTAGTTCTTTGCCTTGGCATATTTATATTTTACAAGCTGTTTTTGCTCTGGGCATGGCAATGGTTTATCCATCTTGGTGTGCAATATATACTCGTCACATTGATAAAGGCAAGGAAGCTTTTGAATGGAGTTTAGACAGCACAGTCCTGGGCATTGGTATGGGAATTACTGGAGCAATCGGCGGAATCTTAATCAGTCAGTTTGGTTTTAATTTGATCTTTGTAATCGTAGGAATTTTGGGATTATTAGGGGCTTTGCTTCCACTTCTGATTTATAAGGATATAATGCCTAGGGGTGATCACTATATAAGAATTCATAGAAGATAGAGGATTATGAAGTTTTCTATCTCAACAAAAGGGAATAATGATGTGGTTGATATAACCAGTAAAGTTGCTGAAGAAGTTATGAAATCTAAGATTAAACAGGGAATTTGTTTGATTTCTTGTGCTGGGTCAACTTGTGGTATTACTACGATTGAATATGAGCCGAATTTAATTGAGGATTTTAAGGAATTTTTAGAAAAATTAGCTCCTTTAGATAAGGATTATAAGCATGACAAAACCTGGGGAGAGAAGAATGCCTTCTCACATCTTTTGTCAGCCTTAATTAAGCCGTTTTTAAGCGTTCCAATAGAAAATGGAAAACTCTTATTAGGTCAATGGCAACAGATTGTTTTTGTAGATTTTGACAGCCGGCCAAGGGATAGAGAGATAATGGTTAAGACGATAAAAGGTTGACCCCGCACCTATCAAGAATTAACTAAAAGTTTAATTTGGTGCCTTGCACCAATTCTTAATAGGTGCGGGGTTGACATATTAAGATAGGTATGATATACTGATAATAGTATTAAAACTGTTATCAGTTTTAAATTCAAAAAGAATAAAGGAGAAATAAGATGGATCGTCTCATTGATCGTCTCATTTGGGTACCAATTTTAATAGTTTGGGTGATTATCGGATTTATTCTTTTTTTGCCTTATGCTTGGCTTGCTGGAGGAGTATATGATGGGTCTTTGTCCGCTGTAATGATAATCGCTGCACCAGCTGTAATTCTTGCTTTTGTGATTTTAATTTTTGGTAGAAGAGCTCTGAACAAGAAAGAGAGAAGAGGATTTCTTGCTGCATTCTGGATATTGCTAACAATAGTCAATCTGCCAATTGTCATGCGATTTATCTCAATTGGATTAAGAGCTCTTGATTATGTTGCTGTTGCTGATTTTGTTTTTAAATATCGTTTCCGGAGTATTCTTGTGGCAATAATAGTTGTTGTCCTAGTGACTATGATTAGGACATGCAAACTACTTGAAAAGCTTGGCAAAAAACCCGAACTTCAAAGCTAAGGATCCAAACTTGGGTCAAGGAACTTGTTTCCTTGGCCCCTTTCTTTTTTGTTTCTTTTTTAAAACATCTGTGATAAAATAGAATTAATGAAACGGATTGCGATTGAGGAAACAAGTAAATATGTGGGCAAAAAAGTGAAAGTGGCTGGTTGGGTTCACTCCCGAAGAGACCACGGGAAACTTATTTTTATTGATTTGCGAGACAGGTCTGGTCTTTTGCAGGTTGTTTTTACTGGAAAACAAGCTAATGCCCTTAGACCAGAGTGGGTGATTAGTGTTGAGGGGAATATTAATAAAAGACCAAAAGGAATGATAAATAAAGATTTAGCAACTGGAACAATAGAATTAAAAGCTGAAAAATTAGAAATAATCAGTAAAGCTAAAACTCCGCCATTTGAAATAACTGGTGATAAAAAAGTGAGTGAAGAAATGCGATTAAAATACCGTTATTTGGATTTGAGGCGAGAAAGAATGAAACAAAATATTATTTTCCGTCATAAAGTTGTAAAACTAATCAGGGACAATTTAGATAAAAAAGGATTTTTAGAAATTGAAACCCCAATTTTGACAAAATCTACACCAGAAGGAGCTCGCGACTTTTTAGTTCCTTCTCGTCTGCATCCAGGCGAATTTTATGCCTTGCCTCAAGCTCCTCAACAATTAAAACAGCTTTTAATGGTAGCTGGTCTGGAAAAATATTTTCAAATTGCCCGATGTTTTAGAGATGAGGATTTAAGAGGGGACAGACAGCCAGAATTTACTCAATTGGATTTAGAAATGTCCTTTCCAGAGCAAAAAGATATTTTAGCTATTACTGAAGCATTAATGATAGAAATAGCTAAATTAGCAGGTAAAAAATTGACTCATAAACCATTTAAAGTTTTAACTTATGATGAAGCAATGAAAAAATACAAAACTGATAAGCCAGATTTAAGAAAAAACCCTAATGAATTAGCTTTTGTTTGGATTGTTGATTGGCCTTTGTTTGGCTGGAATAAAGACGAGAAACGTTGGGACCCAATGCATCATATTTTTACCAGTCCCAAAGACCTGAATTTCAAAGACCCTAAAACAGCAAAATCCTGGCAGCATGATTTGGTTTTAAATGGACATGAAATCGCTGGTGGCAGTATTAGGATTCATAAACCAGTAATTCAAAAAAAAGTATTTAAATTGGTTGGCTTAAAAGAAAAAGAAATTGAAGAAAAGTTTGGTCATATGCTTAAAGCTTTTCAATATGGCACGCCTCCTCATGGTGGCATTGCTTTGGGAATTGATAGATTGATAGCAATTTTAAGAAATGAGCCGAGTATCAGAGAAGTAATAGCTTTTCCGAAAACTGGTGATGCTCGCGATCTCATGATGAATGCGCCATCAAAAGTTGACAAAAAACAATTAAAGGAGTTAAATATAAAGACAGAACATTAAATTTAAATAAAAGGAGGTTCAGATGAACGAAGAGGGCTTATTTAAAGACTCTTTTATTAGACCCGAGAAAGGGGGATTGAGAAAAGGTATTGCTCTTCCCGTTGCTATTCTTATCCATGTTGGCCTTGTTGCAGCTTTGGTCATTATTCCTCTTCTCAGCACTCAAAACCTGCCTACAATAGAAATTTATAGTGCTTTTCTTGCTCCACCTCCACCGCCTCCTCCACCTCCACCGCCCCCGGCCAAAAAACGTACAAGCGCTAAAAAGAGAACTCGGATTAGACCTGTTCAAGCCCAAACCACTGTTGAACCAGGTAAACTCGTTGCCCCAGTTGAGATTCCTGAAGAAATTGCTGAAGAAGAACTTTCTAATATAGGCATTGAAGGCGGAATTGAGGGCGGAGTAGAAGGCGGAGTTGTTGGCGGCGTGCTCGGCGGAGTTGTTGGCGGAATTTTAGGTGGCTTTGTTGGTAAAGTTGAAGCTCCAATAAGAGCAGTCGGAGAAATTAGACCGCCTAGACTAGTTAAAAGGGTAGAGCCGATTTATCCTGAAATAGCTCGCCAGGCAAGAGTGGAAGGTGTAGTTATTGTTGAAGCTACTACTGATATCTATGGAAGAGTGCAGCACGTAAAGCTTCTCAGATCTATTCCTCTTCTTGATCAGGTAGCTACTGATGCTATTCGTCAGTGGGTTTATGAGCCAATGATTATCAATGGACGTCCCAGAGGTGTTATTTTCACAGTTACTATTACGTTTAAGTTGAAGTAAGTCTTTGTTCTTTGTAGAGGGTTCGGGCGGAGAGAAATTTCTCTCCGTCTTTTTTATTTTTCATTTTCTTATGATATAATAAAAGCAATGAAAAAATATCTTATTCAGATATTAGTAGTTTTATTGATGTTTACAATTGCCTGGGCATTGTTTTTAATAGGTAAAAACGAAGAAGCTTTGGACAAAAATTCTCCTGAAGCCAAGGGTTCAGTTTTATCTGCTCATTTACCAATTAGTCCAGATGTTTTTCCGGTCCGCAATTGGTCAATTAAAGAGCCAGAAATTGCAGCCAAATCAGCAATTGTTATGAGTTTTGGTTCTAATGATGAACAAGGTAATATTCTTTTTAGAAAGAACCCAGACCAGGTTCTACCTATTGCCAGTTTAACTAAAATAATAACTGCTCTTATTGCTATAGAAAATTTTGATTTAGAAGAAATAATTAAAGTATCTAAAAATTCAATTTTAACTTTGGGTGATAAAGGTGGTCTGTTCAGGGGAGAGGAATTAACAGTTAAAGGTCTTCTTTACATAATGTTAATAGAATCCAGTAATGATGCTGCTATGGCTTTGGCCAGTGATAATCCTCGTTTATCTTATAATGAATTTCTTGATTTAATGAATAGCAAGGTTAAAGAATTGAGCTTGGAAAATACTTATTTTCTTGACCCAATTGGTTTAAATTCTAAAAACAAATCAACAGTTTTAGAATTAGCCAAATTAACCAATCATGCTTTAAACTTTCCTCTGATTTGGGAGATTTTAAAAACTTCAGAAACAATAATTTTTTCAATAGACAATAAATTTGTTCACAATTTAATCAATACTAATAAACTTTTAAATGAAATCCCTTTTCTTGAAGGCGGGAAAACTGGTTATACT
>SDBT01006331.1_pt1 | contig 19668 bp, 23 predicted proteins | sample 2277101 | NCBI WGS metagenome assembly SDBT01 (sample SAMN10404973, study PRJNA504765) | marine sediment metagenome | isolation source: marine sediment core GS10_PC15, 103 cmbsf | place: Arctic Ocean: Southern Knipovich Ridge | collected 2010 | reverse complement strand
GAGCTTGGTTGGCTACTTCATCTGCGCTAATAACACCGCCAGTACCCGCACCGAAATAAAGGTAGGCAAATCCTAAGGCGACAATCGCTAAAACTGCGATTACAATATTTTTTGGTTCATTGAACATAAGTTTATTTTTAATTATTATTTATTTTTATCTCCTCAATAGCCTATCTTACCAGACCTTATCTATTTTTGCAAATTAGTTTAGATCTGACCGTTTAGGTCTGACCTAAACCACTATTTGTTTTTCTACTGCCTTGGTGGCTTTTTTAATCTTTTTATCATCTCCTAAATAGTATTTCTTAATCGGCTTAAGGTTATTATCTAATTCATACACTAATGGAATGCCAGTAGGCACATTAACCTGCTCAATATCTTTATCAGAAAGGTTGTCTAAGTACTTTATTAAAGCTCTAGAAGTACTGCCATGAGCTGAGATTAACACTCCATCCCCTGTCCTAATAGCAGGCGCTATTTTTTCTTGCCAAAAAGGTAAAACTCTTTCCCATGTATCTTCTAGGGACTCTGTTAAGGGCGTTGTTACGCCAGTATAAATATGGCTTGGAGCACTCAAAGCTGGTGGCTTAACCTTAAAGCTTCTGCGCCAAGTAAAAACTTGTTCATTACCATATTGTTTTACTGCCTCTTTTTTATTTACACCCTGCAGGGCTCCATAATGCCTTTCATTTAGTCGCCAAGAATATTCTTTTGGCACTTTTTCTTGGTCTATTTCTTTTAAAACTATTTGTAAAGTTCTGGTAGCTCTTTTTAAAATAGAACAATACGCCTTATCAAACTTAAACCCCTGCTTTTTTAAAATCTTACCTGCTTGTTTGGCTTCTCTCTCCCCTTTTTTAGACAAATCAACATCAGTCCACCCAGTAAACAGGTTTTTTTTATTCCAAATACTTTCTCCATGCCGAATTATAACTAATTTATACATATTTATACATAAAATCTCACTCAGCCAAACCTCACGACCGTGAGGAATGGCTGAGTGAGTGTTTTTCTATTTCAAGAAGGCGGTTATACTTTGTTAAGCGCTCTTTAGGCTTTGGCGCGCCTGATTTAATAAAATCTGCTCCTATAGCCACAGCCAAATCAGCAATAAAATCATCTTCTGTCTCCCCTCCCCTATGTGATACAATAATTTTCCAGCCATATTCTTTAGCCAACTTAGCTGCGCTAAGTGCCTCTGTTACGGTGCCTATTTGGTTTGGTTTTAAAATCATTGCATTGCACAAATCTGCCCTTCGTGCCTTGTCCATCTTTTTTATATTAGTAACTAATAAATCATCCCCCACTATTAAACCCTTTTTCCAATACTTCAACGCTTGACGATTAAACATAGCCCAAGCAGATTGGTCATCTTGGCTAAATGGATCTTCAATAAAAATAATGGGATGCTCTCCAATAATTGTTTTATAAAAATCCATTAGCTCTCTGGCAGACTGCCGCTGCCCTTCAAATAAATAGTGGGAATTACCTTGGTAAAACTCAGAAGCAGCTACATCTAAGCCAATATCTATTTTAGTTTTTAACCCTGCTTTTTGAGCCTCTTCTACTGCCTGTTTTAATAAGGCAAAGACCTCTTCTATTTGATGAATATGTGGAGCAAAACCGCCTTCATCCCCTGTTTCTTGTTCTTCACCAAAAACATCCTCTAAAACTTTACCTAAATGTCTATGGATTTTTTCGCCTGTTTTTAGATTTTCTTTGAAAGTCCGTGCCCTAGGTACAACCATAAACTCTTGAATACTGAGATCACCCTTAGTGTGCCTGCCACCCTCTAAGATATTAAAACAAGGTCTAGGCATTTTTTTAATGGTTCGGTGTCCGACACCGAACATTGGAGTTATACACAGGTAGGAGTACAAAGGGAGCTTGTTTTCTTTAGCTAAAGCACGGGCTGTGGCAATTGACACTGCCAGACAGGCGTTAGCTCCTAATTTTGCTTTTTGTGCGCCAGCTAATTTTATTAAAATATCATCAACTTGTTCTTGGCTAGTAAACTCTTGTCCGATAAGCTTAGGGGTAATAACTTTTTCTATTCTCTCTACAGCTTTTTTAGCTGGCAAGTTTTTTGCCTCGTATTTACCAGTTGATACACCAGAAGGCACTGAAGCAATAAAATAACCATGTCTAGTCTTTAACTGGACTTCTACTGTTTCTTTCTCTTTAGAATTCAAAATTATTTTCGCTGTAAGCGATTCAATTTTCATTACTAATTAATGATTATTATGCAGAAAATCGTAAATGGATAAGGCGGATTTAGCGCCTTCACTAGCGGCGGTGATAATTTGCCTATATTTTATATCATTATTATCCCCAGCTGCGTACACTCCCTTGGTAGAAGTCTGACAAGTTTCTTTATCTACTTTTATCTCTCCTTTTTTATTCAATTTTAATAGGTCTTTAATTAGCTCTGTGTTTGGAGTAAAACCAATATCCACAAACACACCACCCATATCCCAAGAAAATGTTTCATTAGTTTGTAAATCTTTAAAATTAATCTTTTCTACTTGGCTAGTACCTTTTATTTCAGTTATTTCTTTATTAACCAACACTTCTATCCCTGCTTGTTTAGCTTTGTTTTGTAAAATCTCATCTGCCCTTACTTCGCCCATTTTTTCAAAAATAAAAACTTTTTCAGCATACTTGGCTACATCCAATCCTGCCTCAAAACCAGAATTACCACCCCCGACAACCACTACTTTTTTACTATTAAAAAAAGGCGCATCACAGATACTGCAATACGACACTCCCCTACTGGTAAATTCTTTTTCTCCTTTAATATTTAATAACTTCGGCTTTCGACCAGTGGCAATAATAATTGTTTTACTGCTGTAACTATCCCCTTTTTTAGTAGATACTACAAAACCATTTTTATCTTTTTTCACGCTCACTACTTCCTCCCCAACAGATACTTTTATCTCATTAAACTTTCTCAAATGATCCTCAAACTTTTTAGTTAACTCTAAACCACTAATCATTGGGTCGCCTGGCCAATTATCAATCTCGCCTGTTTTGCCAATTTGCCCTTTGAAATCTTTAGTTAAAAGCAAAATTTTAAGACGCTTACGCACCGCATAAATACCGGCTGTTACTCCAGCCGGCCCACCACCAATTATAATTAAATCAAACATAAAATTTAAATTATAAGGGCTACCCTTATTATTTAATAGTTTTAAGATAATTTTTAAGCATTGACCCGTACTCTGGGTGCTTTAAACACAAAAATAGGTTGCTTTTAAGCCAATCTTCTTTCCTGCCACACTCAAGCCATTCCCCTTCTATTTCATAGCCAAAAATAATCTTGCCATCTTTAAGCATATTCTTAATTGCTTCAGCTAGGATAATCTCACCTTTTTTAGTTGGAGTAGCTTTTCTTAAATAACCAAACACATCTGGCGTTAAAATATACCTACCGCAAGCTACTAAATCAGAAGGGGCATCACCCTTAGTAGGTTTTTCTACAAATCCCTTTATTTTATAGAGCCGATTAGCAATTTTCTCCACTGAAGCCACCCCATAAGAAGAGACCTTGTCCATTGGTACTTTTTTAAGACCAATAATCGGTTTACCTGATGTTTCAAATATCTTTTTCATCTGGGCTAAAGCAGGAGTTTTACTATAAAAAAGGTCATCCGAAAACATTACCCCAAACGGATCCTTACCTACTGCTTTTTCTGCTTTTAAAATAGCATCGCCGTCCCCTTTTGGTTTAGGCTGGATAGCCACATGAAAAGAAGCACCCTCAAAATCTTTATCAAATGATTGCAGGGTTTTTAATAAATCATTTTTACCACATTTTTTTAAAGTTGTTTCCAGCTTTTGTTTCTTTCTAAAACAATCAATAATATCGTTATTGTTTTTATCCAACACAAGAGTTATCTGGCTAATGTCAGATTGGACAGCCTCATCTACTACACACTTAATCATTGGTTCATCTACCACTGGTAGGAGTTGTTTAGGTAATACTTTAGTCAGAGGCAAAAACCGAGTACCTAATCCAGCGGCTGGTATAACTGCTTTTTTTATTTCCATAATATTAATTATTAATAATTGATTCTATTCAAGTTTATTGCGTAAAAATGCCGGAACCTCCCATGATGGTTCCCCTCCAGCCCACTCCTGATCATTATTCTCTTTTTCTGTTTCTTTAATCTCTATGGCGCTTCGCCTTTGTTTGACTTGCCCTGCATTATTCTGCTTAGCCTGTGATTTTTTCTTACTTTTGGGCTCAGCAGGTACAGTTTTTTTATTTTTGTTGTCATCTACTTCTACCGCCTCGCTATTGCTATGGCTATTTTTCTCTGCTCCATTTACTGCTAAAAGCATTACTTTTACCTTTCCTTTATACTCTGGTAATTGAGAAATACCGAAAATAATCTTAGCACGTGGATTTAATTTAGCAATACTACTGCTGATTATTTCTACTTCTTTTAATAGTAAGTCTTTACCGCCGGTAATATTTAACAAAATCCGTTTAGCTGATTCTGGCGGACTATCAAACAATGGATTTTCAAATATCTTTTTAGTTATTTCTTCTATTCTATTGGGTCCTGAGACAATAGCTTGGCTAAAATATATCTCTTGCCCCCAATCTTTTAAAATAGTCCGTAAATCAGCAAAATCAATATTAATTAAACTAGGCTTGGTAATTATTTCTAATAAATCTCCAGCCCAGCTAACAAAAATCTGGTTTAAACGTGATAAGGCCTGCTTCAGGGGTGTTTTTTTATCAATAATTTGAAATATCTTTTCGTTAGGCACAACAATGATGCCAGATAAATTTTCTTTTAGTTTGGCAACCGCCCTTTTGGCTACTTTCATCTTTTTCTCCCCCTCAAAACTAAAAGGCAGAGTAAAAATACCTAAAGTAATACACTTTTGATTTTTAGCAGCCTCTGCAAACACTGGACCAGCGCCAGAAGCTACTCCCCCACCAAGCGCCCCAATTAAAATACATAAGTCCTGACCAGCAAATATCTTCTCAATTCTAGCTTGTTCTTCTAAAGCTGCTTTCTGGGCAATAACTGGATCCATCCCCGTACCCATTCCACCAATTATTTTTTCTCCAAAATGAAACAACCTTACTTTATTACTTGCCTTGCCTCTAACTGGTCTAGTATCAGTATCGGCTACGACAAAACTCATACCCGTTAAATTTTGGGCCATTTCACAAACTATAGAGCCACCGCCCCCACCTAAACCAACCACCTTGATTTTAATCTTTCTAGGCGACATCACCTTACTACTAATTTTTGTCTGTTTCTTTGTCATTGTTCTTTAATTTCTAATTTCTAATTATCAATTTCTATTAAATTTCTAATGACCAATATTTAAACATTAAAAATTAGAAATTGAAAACTGAAAATTTATTCTCTACTCCAACGCTTTTATCTTATCAACTACATCTTGATTGCCAGGATTAAGCTCTAACACACTCCTTAAAGCTACTAAAGCTTTAGTAATCTCGTTTCTTCTTTCATATATTAAAGCTAAAGAATATAGCGCATTAGAATGGTTAGGGAAAAGTTGCAAAACTAACGCAAACTGCCCCTCGGCATTGCTTAGTTCGTCTTGATTGTAATACAACCTACCTAGTTGAAACCGAGCATCTGTAGAATAAGGATTACTAATGACTAGTTCCTCTAACCTGTTTTTAGCCTCTTCTATTCTACCCTCTTTTTCATCAATAAAGGCTATCTGTAAATTAGCATCTATAAAATCACTTTTCAAGCCCACTGCTTGATTAAACAATTCAATAGCTCTTGTTTCATCTTCTTGACCTATGCTGAGCTTACCTAGCTCGGTTAATAAGGCAGGATTTTTTGGCTCTAATTCTAAGGCTGCTTCAAAACTTTTAATGGCCCATTCTTCTGCTCCTTGGGCTAAACCCTGAATCTCCCTATAAATCACTCCAGACACTTCTTGAGCAGCTACTTGGTTAGGGCTAAGTTCGGTTGCTTTTCTAATTTCAGTAATCGCCAAAGATACTAAATCACCTATTGTTTCCGAATTTGCATCAGGTCTAGCTACCTCCTCAAAAAATTCTGCTAAATATCCTCTAGCTAAAGCAATATGATAAATACTTCTATTATCTCCTAGCCGAGCTGCCTTTTCCAATGGCTCTAAACTTTGACCTTGGCTTTCTAAATACCTCATATAACTAACATCTGCTAGATAGTACTGGGTAAGGTTAAAAATTAAGAATAATACGCCAACCACTGCTACCCAGAAAATAATACTAAAGACCAAGCCAACCTCTGGAAACTTCTTAAAGTCAAACTCCCGCTCTTTGTTCTCACCCTTCATCAACAACGCCCCTAGAGCCAACATCATAAAAAAACTAAAAGCCAAAACTGTATTTTGATAGTACACTGCCTGAGCCACTACTAAAGCAACAAACCCAGATAAAACAACTAGGTACAACTTATTGCTAGCTAATAACTGCTTATTGCGCAAAGCTAACCAGAGAAAGCCAATAATTAAAATTAGCCAAGCTACCAAACCAACTATCCCTCCAGTAGCCATAACCTCAGAGAGGTGGTTACCTGATCTATCCATCCTTAAATACCATAATGGATTATTCTCCAAAAATGTATTTGGCTTATTCTTAGCAAAAGAATACATATAGTTACCTAAGCCAGAACCAAAAACTGGATCACTCTTAATACTGTTTAACCCCAAGCGATAACTAGCCCCTTGCCTTAATAATATCTCGCTTGGCAAATTACCAGTCACATTGTTCTGCCCTAAAAGCCCAGCTAATGGGTTAATAAATAGCAAGATAATTGAAATAACCATAAATAGAATAGGCATAGTTAAACGGTTAACGTTTTCCTTAAACACTCTCTTCCATAAAGCATAGGTTAGGAAGACAATCATAGAAATAGCAATCACTAGCCAAGCTGGCCAAAAATTAATAATTAATAATAGAGCTAGGCTACCGAATAATAAGACATAATTAATAATAGAAAGTTTTTTATTCTTACTCTCTCCCCCAGCTACTAGGGCTAACATAACTACCGAAATAAAAGCCAAAAATATAGCTAAAGCTTCCAATGAGCTAGACACTAAAACAAAGTTCCTGCTTTGCATAACTGCAGGCATAGGAATTACTTTAGCAATTAATCGCCACAAACCAAAAATAGAAGCTAAAGAAGTTAAAACAACTACTAAACTAGAAATAGAAAATAATTTGATTAATGAACTGGTTTTTACCCCCTCTTCATTAACATTATTGGTTAACAAAAAGTAAGCACCAGCTAAAGAGAAAAAGCCAATTAAGCTTGGCCAAAATCTACCATAAGCTCCGTAGATACTGACAAAGGTATCTTTAGAAAATACCGTGGTCAAAACTACAGATAGTAAAAACACTAAAACCAACAAGTTTATTTTGCTTTTAAAAAACTTAACCTTTTTTTCAACAAATACCATTTGCCCTAGCCAAGTTAATAGACCTAGGGAAACTAGTATCACTAATAAATACCCTTTGTTAAACTCAAACGCCTCAAAGGTAAAAGGCAAGAAGAAAATTGGGGTTAATAATGCCAATCCGTAAATGCATAACTTGGTAACCTTTTTTAACATATTATTATGTTTATTATTTATTAATTTATTATAGGCTGATTTTATACTAATTACAAGGTTCCTTATATTTTATTAAACACCTCTGACAAGCCATCTCGATTTGCTATAATGTAGATGTTACCGGATGCCTTGGTGGCTCCCGTACCGTACATATTTTTTATAGCTGACGGGCACAAGCCAAGGATCCCCCCCCCTAGAGGGCACTCCGGTTTTTTTGTTTAGAAAAATAATTCTAATAAATCTTTTGCTACAATAATCATATCAGCATTTTTTCCTCCACGAAATACTTCAATAGTTACTTGATGTGCTTTACTTTTTTTACCAATATTATCAAAATGCATAACAGGCATCTCTTTATTGTATTTTTTAAAAAGCCCGCTTAGTACATTCTTAATAATTCCTTCGTTACCTAGATATTCTTTATCAATTTTACTCGTTTTCCTCATCTCGCTCAAAAAGATCTAAATTTTCGTAACGAAAGGGTTTTGTGACCATATTAATGTTTATTGGACACCATTTGCATAAAGTTTTAATTTATCAGCATCTGCTAATAAAGAACCAACATGCACTTATTGTTTGAGAATTGATTCATTAAAAATTTAATGAAAATTAGAAATTGAAAAGTAAAAATTAGTTTTGGTCTATGCTGATAGCGTCTGTTGAGGTAGATTCCTTTATAAGAATTATAGGATCGATAGGAGGGATAACTGGGTCAGTGGTGGTAGCCGATGGTTCTGGTTTAGGCTCTACTGGAAGGAGTCCGACTCCTTTATTAGAATCTGGCGAGGTCAGACCTAAACTAGATTCATCATCACGCCAAGGGCTAGTGATAAATCCATAAGCTGGCTGAAAACCGTTATAGTATATATTATATGTAAGGGCTTCGGCATCTTGTTTAATATTTCGCCCAATGACAGTAATGCCTTTTTTAATTCCAGAAACGAAATCAAAACTAAACGCTTTAAAATTATTAAGATCACTGGTCACATACTCACCAGTATTCAAAATAGATCCAAAAATATTAGAAACGGTTAGTTTTACACCATTAGCTAATTTAGAAAATAAACCACCTATTCCCTGCCCTGTACTTTTTATAGATAGAATAATCTTATCTTTGGTACTATTTAAAACATCAACATAACTAGATGCTAATGCTATAATATTTTGAGATATTGATATATTGATATCTTTTACTGAGGCCAAGGATGATGATAAGGTACTTTTTGTGCTTCCACCAATGCCCTTTATTCCGTTTATCATAGCCACTGGTAAAATCTTTAACCGATTGCCTAATTTCAAATCAATATCAGGCAATCTAACTTTAGAAAAATCTGGCGAAAATAAACTACTTAAAAAAGCATCCATAGAAGCTAAAATGTTTTGAGATCCTTGACTAATAATTTGTTTAATAACTTGCCAATTATTACCAACCCGATTGTTAATTAATGATAAATAATTATTAGCACCTTGTCTGATAAATAACAATTGACCAGCTACACTATCCCCTACCCCTATCACACCATCTTTAATTTCACTAACCATAAACTTCACTGGAATTTCTGGCAACTCTGGAAGCTCGGGCAATTTTGGCAACTCCACACTCGGCATACTTATTTTAGAAACTGGTACATCTACACTTAGCACATAAACAATTTTATCTTTTACATCTTCAACTGTATCCCCAGCGGTTAATAATATTTGGCTAGCACTTCTCTTGAAATAATTCTGAGCACCTTGTAATTTTAAAACAATCTGACTCATACCAGAAACAATTTTACGGTCAATCATACTTGGTACATCAGGTATGATTGACATACTTATGCTTGGCAGTTCTATATCAGATAACTTAACCTTCATTTTTACCACTCCAGTTTCTAAAAAGCTGATAATTTGATTCAACGGCTCTTTGTAACTTGAATAACCAAAAGTAGCCGTAGCTAAAAATAATAAAACAGCCATAGCAGGTATGGCTTTTCTAAATGACAAGGATTTAAAAACATCAAAATACAAACTTGATACTTGAACTGATACATTTACATTCTTTTTGTTGGTTTTATCGGCTTTTGACTTAACCGATAGATCGTGTTGATATTTAAAGTAGTTATTGGCTTGTTTAGAATAATTGTCTACCCACTCTTTTTTAGTGACCCAATTGCGACCCATTTTAACCGCTTTAAGCTTTCCTTGCCTAGCACGCAAACTCAAATACTCTTGAGAGTAATTCCCAGAGTATTCTGACGCCTCTGTTAACGAGATGTATTCTGACTTTATATGATTATTTAATCCTCCCATTACCCCATTATCGCTTAGCCGATACATAGTGTCAATAGCCCAAAACAATAGTTATCCACACCCTCCTGTTTCCACTCAACCCAAACAAAAACCGTCCAAAATGGACGGTTCCTTATCTGCTCGGAGGCTTGGATTCGAACCAAGATTAGATGCGCCAGAAGCACCGGGCCTACCGTTAGCCGACCTCCGAAAAGTTATACAATACACCGAGGTGGTTATCTATATCCTTAGGTATTTTCGTACAGCGATGGTAGATGAAATACTACCCAATGCTACTGCACTAACCAATTGAATAAGCATAATCAATAAAAAGTTACTGAGCAAATAACCAGTAGCATCAAAGTTTAAGAACCATTGACCTAACTTCTGGTTTAATAGTAATATACCTGAAAAAAAGATTATATCAACTAACAGAATAGCAAATAAGCCATACAAAATACCTTGGACTAAAAATGGTCCTCTGATAAACCAGTTAGAAGCACCTACTAAACGGCTAGTAGTTATCTCTTGCCTTTGAGATAAAATAGTTAGCTTAATAGTATTAAAAGTAATTAAAACTACTAACAAGGAAAAAATTAAAACTAAGCTAATACCAATAACCTGCACCATAGAAATAATGCTAAATAGCTTTTCTATAACCTCTTTGTTCTGATTGTAAGAAACGCGCTCAATTAAATTGACAAAAACACTGGTTTCTAAAAAACTAGCGATCTGGGCATACTCTTGAGGTTGCCTTGCTTTAATAGTTAAGGAAGGTAAAAACGGATTATCTTCTACTTCCTCTAGGGCAGACAAATATAATGGATCATTTTGATGTTTTTCTTCAAAATTACTCAAAGCATCTTGAGAACTGATATATTCCACCTTTTCTAGTTCACTAGAAAATTGGTTTAACTCATCTTTAATTTGCAAGATATTTTTTTCGCTAACATCCCTTTTAAAGTAAACAGCCACATCTACTTTTTTCTCTACTTCTTGGATTAAAAGCGATCCGATACCCTTAGAAAAGAAGAAAAAAGTAACAATAAACAAGACAATCGCCATGACTAAAAGCACTTGTAGGCTTAATCCCCTATTACGGATGAAACTTTGCCAGCCAAATTTTACTATTCGTTTAAATGATGTGTTCATATAATTTTACAGTCTGAATTTACCCTTTTGTTCATCTGAGGTTATTTTTCCTTGATTTAAAGTAATAACTCTTTTATTTAAATTATTAACTATTTCTTTATTATGGGTGGATAAGATAATAGTCGTTCCCATATTATGTATTTTTTTAAACAAGTTAATGATATCGTAAGTATTGTATAAATCTAAATTACCAGTTGGCTCATCTGCTATGATCACCTCGGGTCGATGCACTAATGCCCTAGCAATAGCTAATCTCTGCTTTTCTCCTCCTGATAATTCGTTAGGAAAATTACCAGCTCTATCTTCTAGCCCTACTATTTCTAGAACTTGTGGCACATCACGGCTAATACTTTCATCCGATACACCTATTACTTGCATAATATAGCTTAAGTTTTCCGCCACTGTCTTATTAAATAATAGTTTATAATCCTGATGCACCACACCTATCTTTCTCCTTATCTTCTGGAGGTCGCAAAGCTTTACTTTTGGTACATTGACCCCCTTAAACAAAATATTGCCAGAAGCTGGCTTTTCTTGACCAATTAAAAGCTTAACAATAGTAGTTTTGCCAGCTCCAGAACGCCCAACCAAAGAAACAAACTCGCCTGGCTTGATATGAAAGGATATATCGGATAGGGCGTAAAATGGTTCTCCTTTAGCAGTACAATATGTTTTTGTTACATTTTCAAACTTAATCATAGATATTAATTAATGATTAATAATTATTGATTATTAATAAATAAATCTAATTCGCCATTCATTACCTTATCCACACTAGATGTTTCTACCCCTGTTCTCAAATCCTTGATCATTTTGTAAGGATGAAATACATAGGAACGAATTTGATGACCAAAGTCAGCATCTACTCCTTTGCCCTTAACTTGTTTTATCTCTTGCTTCTTATTTTCCTCTTCCAATATAGTTAATTTAGATCGTAAAACATTTAAAGCGGTTTTCTTATTCTGATCTTGTTGTCTTTGAGACTGTGAACTGACAACTATACCAGTAGGTAAATGAGTAATCCTAATAGCTGTTTCCCTTTTGTTGACATTCTGCCCACCGTGACCACTAGCTCTAAAGGTATCTATTTTTAGATCCTCTGGCTTAATTTTAATCTGGCTATCATCTTCTTTTATCAAGGGCAATATCTCTACTTTAGTAAAAGAAGTATGCCTTAAATCTTTAGAAGAAAAAGGAGAAATTCTAACTAATCTATGAGCCCCTGTTTCATTTTTTAATAAACCATATACACCTTTGCCTTTTATTTGGATGATTATTTCCTTGATGCCTATTCTACCCTCTGGTCCACCTCCCTCACCAAATGTTTGAGATATAACTGTTGTTTGCCATCCTTTGTTTTCAAAATAACGGCTGTACATTTTATATAGCAAAGTAGCCCAGTCTTCAGCATCTCTACCCCCTGCTCCAGAAGCAATAGTAATAACCGCACCCAAACTATCGTACTTGCCAGCAAAAAGAATTTGGCTAATCTCGCTGTCTGTTTTAACGTTCTGTATTTGGTTAAGTATATCTTTTAAGACGCTGTATTCTTTTTGCACCTCTACTGCTTTATTCTTGTTTTGCCAAAAACTAGGCTTTTGCATTTCTTTCTCTAACTCCCCTACTCGCCCCTCAATTTGTTTAATTTTTTCTTTTATATCCATTGATTAATTTTAGCATAATTCTGACTATTGACAAGCCTGCTTGATTTGCTATAATGAAAGCAATGGACAGGAGATTCATAAAATATGGGTCTTACTCTGTGTGTCAAAAAGGCTTCTTGAAAAAGAAGTTTTTTTGGTATACAACTAAGATGTCACAATGTATCTCACTCGCTATCGCTCGTGAGACCCAGAACGTTTTTTAACGGCTCCGCAGGAGCTTCGCCTAAAACGTTCGTTCAAGACAATCAATTGTCTTGAACCCCAATTACAAAGAAAAAATTTCCCAATTCGGTTTCGTCGCTTTTAAGATATAAAAAATAGTTTATGAGATTATATATTACAGTCACTTTTAAAGGGATGGAGAATAAGGAAGAAGTTGAGGATTTTTGTAGAATAGCGAGTGAGGCAGGCTTTGAAAGTTTTTGTTTTATTAGAGATATTGAAAACTATCAAAAGGTATTTGATAATCCAAAAGAGTTGATGGCAAGGAGTAAAGAAGAAGTGGCAAAATCAGATGCTTTATTTATAGATATGACCAATAAGCCAACTGGCAGAGCTATTGAGGCTGGTATTGCTTACGCGTTGAATAAAAAGATAATTATTACTATGAAAAAGGGTACTCTAATTAAAGATACAAGCCGTGGCATTGCCGACACAATCATTGAATACGAAAATCAAACCGACCTCGCTCTCGGCTTAAAACAAGCTTTCCAAGAATTAAATAAATAAAAATATGAAATTATATTCAGCAATTTTTTACACAAAGAATTTAGATAGGATTATCAAATTTTATAAAGATAACGTTGGTTTAGAAGTTGACTATATCCAAGAAGGTAAGTTTGTTTCTTTTCAGTTAGAAAGTGGTAAACTTGGCATTAAGCAAGCAAGGGAAGAACGAGAAGTGCCAGGGCATCAAACTGTGTTTATAGAGGTGGAAAATATTGAGGCAACATATAATCAATTCAAAAATAAGGGTATCCAATTTAGAAAAGAATTAACTAAAGAAGACTGGGCCACAAACTTTAGCCTCCTTGACCCCGACAACAACAAACTTCAATTCATTTCTAAAGCAAAATAAAATTTTATGATAATTAAAACAATACAATGGAATATAGGAGGTGGGGGGGTAAGGGGAGAGGGTGATGATCCTGTAGATGAGAAGAGCTACAAGCAAGAAAATTTAGACTATATCAAGGGTGTTTTAGAAAAATATAGCCCTGATATTATTTTTTTACAAGAAACACACCAAAATAATGATAAGAGTCAAGTAGAAAGAATAGCCGATGCTTTAGGGTTAAAATATTTCTTTAACGATATTTATGCTCAATCTCATATTGATAGTAGTCAAAAATTAGGACAAGGCATAATTTCTAGATGGCCGATTGAAAACCATGGATTTGAATTTTTCATTAATCCTAAGTGGGAGCTTGAGAGACCAGACGGAGGGAAATGGACTTCCCATGATAAAGGGGTATCAAGCTGTACGATTAAGGCAGAGGACAGAGTTTTTAATTTAAAAACATTGCATCTTTTCCCTTTCCGTAAATTTGGCAAAGATCCAATAGATACTGAGTTCAAAAATATGAGGGAGGATATTGAGGATAAGATAAGACCAATTGAAAAATTGTTTTTATTGCAAGGTGATTTTAACTATAATGAATCTAGTTTAAAAGATTTTTTGCCGAATGTTTTTGAGAACGGCGCTAGAGAGGTACTTTTAACTGAACCAACCACGCCCAAGGGTAGAAAATATGATCATGTTGTTTATCAAGGATTAAAACATAGACTATCAAAGGTTATCTCAGATGCTTTAACCGACCACTATCCAATTTACTCTGAATTTGAAATATAAAATTATGAAAACAAAAACATTTGCATTTGATTTTGATGGAGTGCTGTCTGGGGATTATTTTTATGCAAATTTGAAGGAAACATATCCTGAGGTGCATCGGTTTATTCAAGAAAAAGTTTTTAGCTCTGAGTCTGGAATGGTTGATAGGTGGATGCGAGGGCAATTAACCTCAGATCAAGTTAACGAATTTATTAGTAAGAATACAGAGATTGATTTTAACGAGTTAAGTAAATTATTTATTGAAAGCGTAAAAGCAATGCGACTTGAAAGTCGGTTAATCAGCTTAGCTGAGAAACTTAAAGAAGGGTCATGTAAGATTGCCCTAGTGACTAATAATATGGATGTTTTCAATAAAATAACAGTGGCACATCACCAACTGGGTAGAATATTTCCTGTTATTGTAAACTCTTTTGACTACGGCGTTATGAAACATGAAGAAAATGGTAAATTATTTGATATTGCAATGTCTCAACTAGGAAACAATAGCTATGAAGATGCTTTATTAATTGATGATTCAGCAAAAGCAAGAAATATGTTTGAACAAAAAGGTGGCTCAACTTATGCTTACGAAAATTATCCTGATTTTATAAATTGGGCTAACAAGAATTTATTATAACAATAAAACTTATGTTAGAATATGTAAAATTTCATGTGGGGGCGAATACGTTTGTTGTTAGGGACAATAAGCTTCTTTTAGGGGAGAGAAAGAATGTGTATGGTGCGGGAAGCTGGGGTTTGCCTGGTGGGCATTTAGAGTATAAAGAAAATATGAAAGAGGCAGCTAGAAGGGAGTTAAAGGAAGAAACAGATCTTGAAGCAACTAACTTTAAATTCCTCAATCTTATAAACGACACTCGGCAAGATGAACATTATTTACAAGTAGGGTTTTTAGCTGAGGGTATAGATGAGGACAAAGAACCAAAGCTAATGGAGCCTGATAGATGTAAGGAGTGGCGATGGTTTGATTTAGATGATTTACCAGAAAATGTCTTTGTTGGACACATTGAACAAATCAAAGCGTTTAAAGAAAACAAGTACTTCGCAGACAGCAAACAATAACTTAATTTTATGAAAAAACAAAGGGGTTTTTATCAAATATCACTAAAGCTCTTACTTAAAAATGATAAGGGCGAGGTTTTAGCATTAAAAGCGGTAGATAATGGTAGTTTTGCTGGTTTTTATGATTTTCCAGGTGGTAGAATTGATACTGATGAATTTGAGATGCCTTTTTCCGAGATTATCAAAAGAGAAGTAGTGGAGGAGATAGGGGAGGGCGTTGTTTTCGAGTTGAAACCAAAACCAGTGGCTATTGGCAGGCATTTTATTCCAGCTAAATTTAATAGCGAAAAAATAGATCTGAAAGTGATGTATATCTTTTTTGAAGCAGATTATAAATCAGGAGAAGTTAGGATTAGCCCAGAACACATTGGTTTTAAGTGGTTCGACCTTAACAAACAAGATCCAGTTAAATTATTCAAGTCAGGTATTCTTGAAGCCATAAATATGTATTTACAGAAGTATGAGAAATAAAATTAAGAAGATTATTTTTTTTGATGGTGATGGTACACTTTGGTATCCTAAAAAAACAAAATACAAAGAAAAGCCACATTGGGTGTATGCACTAAAGGAAAGTGAACAAGCTCACTGTAAGCATTTAATAATGATACCTACTGTGTTAGCTACTCTTAAAGAATTAAAAAAGAGAGGCATTATTACTATTATATTATCAACTCATCCACACCCACCAAAAGAAGCTGATGTTGTGATAAGAAATAAAGTGGCGTATTTTAAGTTAGGCGAGTTGTTTGACGAAGTACATGCTACAAGGGAATATCATAGTTCAAAAGGTGAATTTATAGTTAAAATTCTGAAGGAAAGAGGGATAGATAAAAGTAAGGCATTGATGATTGGCGATAGCTATAAGTGGGATTATAATTCAGCAAGAGGGGTTGGGGTAGATGCTTTAATAATAGAGTCGGATTATAGAAGAAAAGATGATCAGGCAAAGAAAATAAAAAGAACTATCAAAAGATTAAGTGAGGTTTTGAATTACGTTTAATATACACATTTATTGCCAGCGTTAATTATAATTATTTTATTAACAATCATATTTTAATGACGAAAATAGTAGAGATAAAAGCTAAGAGTATTTTTACTAGGAGTAAGTTACCTGGTGCGGAATGGGTTTTAAACCCTTATGTTGGTTGTGGGCATAACTGTTTATACTGTTATGCTAAATTTATTAACAGGTGGCGTCCAACTAGTTACGGCAAGTGGGGGAGCTGGGTTGAGGTAAAGATTAATGCGCCTGAACTAGTAAAAGATAAATATATTAAGGGCTTAGTTTTTATGAGCTCTATTTGCGATGCTTATCAGCCTCTTGAGAAGAAATTAAAACTGACTAGGAGAATTTTGGATAATATGGATAAGAACATTGAATTATCTATTTTAACGAAATCAGATTTAGTTTTAAGGGATACTGATGTACTAAAACAGTTTAAAAGTGTAGAAATTGGTTTTACTGTTAATAGTTTTGCTGGTAAAGATAAAAAGTTGTTTGAACCTGATTCTCCAGATAATTCAAAAAGGATTAGTGCTTTGAAAACTTTGAAACAAAAAGGTTTTAAAACCTATGCATTTGTTAGCCCGATTATCCCTGATTTAATTGATTTACAAGGTATTATTTCGCAAACCAAGAACTATGTTGATTACTATTTTTTTGAGTTTATAAACTTAAGAGGTGCAGGTAAACAGTTTAAAGAAGTGCTCAAGAAAGAGTTTCCAAAAAGTTATGAGATTGTTACTAATAAAGCTAAATTTCAACAATTTGTGAAAGACAGTAAGAAGCTTATCTATTCGCAAAATATCAAAGTCCGTGCTATAGAAATCCATTAATTTTTAAAAACATTTGCAATTTTTAATGGACTTTAGTAGAATGATATCATTAAATAATTATATAAATTTATGAAAGTTGAATTATCAGAAAATATAGGGAAGGTGACCAATTTTTTATTTGAGATAGGTACGATGCGTAAGATAGCAAGAATGCATAGGCAAGTGCTTTTAACAGATGATTTATCAGACAGCATAGCCTCTCATTCTTTTCGTGTTGCTATGATTGGTTGGTTGTTGGCAGAAGCAGAAGAAGTGGATGTTGCCAAAGTAACCATGATGTGCCTAATCCATGATACAGAAGAGAGTAGGACAGGTGACCATAATTGGGTAAATAAAAAGTATGTTAAAATATTTAATAACGATGTTATCAATGACCAATTAGGCTCATTGCCATTTAATAGTTTTGAGAGATTAGCAAGAGAATATGAAGAACGGCAAACACCTGAAGCTATTATAGCTAAAGATGCAGATTATTTAGATCAACTCTTATTGTTGCGTGAGTACGAGCATCAAAGCAATAGAGAGGCTGCTATTTGGCTTAGAGGTAAAGGGCAAGAGGATAAGGAAAATGAGCAGATTAAGAGATTGAAAACAAAATCTGCCCAGGCGATAGGTCAACAGATTCTCCAGACAACACCTTCAGCTTGGTGGGATAATCTTTGGACAGCAGAGAACAGAAGCTGATTTATTTTATTTGAATCTTTTTAGGAAGGAGGCTATCCATGAAACAACAACTAACATCAGAAGAGGAAAAAACTTTGGAGTTTTATCAAAAAAGTGCTGAAAAATGGGCAGAAGCCCATAGGATAGACTTAGATTGTTGGCGCTCACAATTTGAGAATTTCAATAAGTTGTTGTCAGAAGGCAAAATTATTGATGTTGGTTGTGGGCACGGTCGAGATGCTTTGTTCCTTAATAAACAGTTTAAATACATTGGTATTGATATTTCAAGTGAGTTAATTGAGCAAGCCAGAAAGTTAGTGCCTGATGCTGATTTCAGAGTAATGAGTATGTATAATTTGGACTTTCCAGAACATACTTTTGATGGTTTTTGGGCATCAGCATTTTTTTTACATATCCCAAAAAGTAAAATAGACGATACTTTAGGAAAGTTAAAGAAAGTTTTGAAACCAAATGCTATTGGTTTTATCGCTATGAAAGAGGGCAAAGAAGAACGAATGGTTGCTGATAAATTGGGAGGAGAAAGATTCTTTGCCTTTTATCAGCAAGAGGAATTTGCGAAGGTTCTTGAACGAAATAGTTTTGAGGTTTTAGAAAGCACAAAAGATTTGCGAAAGTACAACCCACCTCAAAATCTAACCGTCTGGCTCTTATATTTTATAAGAGCTAAATAATGACGATTAAGAGGAGACAAAAAGATGGCAAGAGAAGTAGTAGAAATTGAAACAGTTGCGTTAAAAGACATAGATCCAGGTGGATATTTTATAATACCTGATGCCACAGTTTTTTTTCTGTATAAAAAGTTGAGAGATGATTGGACCGAGAGTGAGTTCAATACTGTTGGTCCGAGCGGTAATTTGGTGCATTTTAACCGTGATAGGAGAGTGGTAAGAGTCTGCACTGAATCTCCTTAATAACAATTTGCAGGGATTGGCTTTCAGTCCCTGTTTTTTATTAAGTAAAATTTGGTAAAAAGCTTTTAATTTTGGGGGAAAGTGGTACAATAATGGTGTAAAGATACTGTAATAACAGTGAAACAATACTGTCCTAACAGCAGGTATTTTTTGAGTATTTATGGATAAAGATAGTTATAAAATTAAAAGGATTGTTTTGGCGAGTAGTATATTTCCGCCGGACATAGGTGGGCCAGCCACTTATGCTTTTAATTTACAACAAGGTTTAGAAAAGCAGGGTATGCAGGTTCGGGCTGCTTCTTATCATGGTTTAGAAGATCATGGGGCTATAAAATACTGGTTGTATTTTAGGAAGCTGTATAAGATGGCTAAGAGTGCTGATTTAATTTATAGTTTTAATTTAGTTAGTACTGGCTTACCAGCTTGTTTAACTAAAGCTATTTTAAGAAAAAAGCTAGTTATTCGGATTGGCGGAGATTATTTATGGGAAAGAGCTGTAGAAAAAGAAAAAATAGATGTATCTTTAATAGATTATTATAAAAGGAAAAAGTCACCAATAGAGAACATTTTAATGTTTTTACAAAAACAAGTTTTGAAAAGTGCGGATAAAATTATTTTTACCAAAGAATTTCAAAAA
>SDBT01006330.1_pt1 | contig 19670 bp, 16 predicted proteins | sample 2277101 | NCBI WGS metagenome assembly SDBT01 (sample SAMN10404973, study PRJNA504765) | marine sediment metagenome | isolation source: marine sediment core GS10_PC15, 103 cmbsf | place: Arctic Ocean: Southern Knipovich Ridge | collected 2010 | reverse complement strand
CGGTTTAAGAGACCGCTGCTGTCCCAGACTAGCTTTCACTTCGCAACCCATTGTCTTGGCGGGGTGTGCAGGATTCGAACCCGTTAGATACGGTTTAAAAGACCGCTGCTGTCCCAGACTAGCTCTCACTTCACAACCCAAACTTGGTGCCCCTACCATAGAATTGAACTCGGTCTTGCTCCTTACAAGAGAGCCGTGCTGCCATTGACACTATAGGGGCGTAAACTTGGCGACCCGTACGAGATTCGAACTCGTGATTTCCACCGTGACAGGGTAGCGAGGACGGCCATCTCCTCTAACGGGCCATGTTCATAATAGTGGTCATTATAGCACGTAACGTCCACTATCGTAAACTTTAATTCGTTGGCGCAGGGAGCGTACCCCTGACTATCCATACCTTAACGCTAGCACATACCAATTTTGGCGGATGATGAAGGATTCGAACCCTCGATACCTTTCGGTATTACTCCTTAGCAGGGAGTTGCATTACCACTCTGCCAATCATCCTAACTTGGACCGCCCGGAGGGATTCGAACCCCCGACCCTATGTTTCGAAGACACACGCTCTGTCCGACTGAGCTACGGGCGGATTAACTTGGCGGTCACAGTAGGACCCGAACCTACAACCTCTACCTTCGCAGGGTAGTGCTCTGTCCAGTTGAGCTACGTGACCAATCTTGGTGGGTAGGTGTGGACTCGAACCACTCCCCATAAGGCACGGATTTACAGTCCGCTTTGGCAACCCTACCTTTTACCTACCCATATTCTGGTACCCAGTGACGGAATCGAACCGCCGTCCTCTGCGTGTAAAACAGATGCTAATCCCCTCAGCTAACCGGGCACAAACTTGGTGGAGCCTGCGAGACTCGAATTCGCCACCCCCTGCTTGCAAGGCAGGCGCTCTCCCAGATGAGCTAAGGCCCCGTAACTTGGTAGCGCAGATCGGGCTCGAACCGACATTGCTTCGATTGAAAGTCGAAGGTCCTACTCCATTTAGACGACTGCGCCAAACTTACTTCTTTAATTTATCGTGCAGTACCCTGTGGCAATTAGAACACAAGACAATGCACTTACTGACTTCCGCCATTATCCTCGGCCATCCGCATCCCTCGCTCACCAGCTTGGGAACATTTCTATCCTTGTTGTCTTCGGTGTGGTGAAAATCCAAAGTAGGTGTTCTGGATTCCCCACATTCTTCACAAGACAGAGTGGCTTTAAAAGCTTGCCACCTTTGGATCTGTTTCGCATCGTGTGCTTTGGCCTTCTTCTTGTACCCATCCTTATTCTTTTGGTAATGTTTGTCCTTCATCACCTTCTGACACGTTTTGCAATTAGAGGCCAAGACGTTTGCCGATTTGTTCTTAAACGAAAACTCCGTCTTAGGTTTCGTCTCACCACATTTTGTGCATGTTTTCGTCATGCTCTCATCGTATCACAGTCTTTCAATTTTGTCAAGCACTGAAAGCCAGGGCTCCTAGTCCAGTTAGAGGACTGCGCCAAACTGGGGTGACCGAGGGGGCTCGAACCCCCGCTAACAGCTTCACAGGCTGGTGTGCTACCGACTACACCACGGTCAACATAAACTGGTCTGGATAGTTGGACTCGAACCAACGGCCTCCTGATTCCAAGTCAGGCACTCTACCATGCTGAGCTACACCCAGATAAACTCGCGGGGTGAAGGACTCTAACCCCCTAAAGCCACTTAAGGCTCCCCCTCATAAACTTTTGCCTCGGGACCGGAATCGAACCGATCTTCCTTTGCGGGGTGTGCTATCCAATACACTAAACCCGAGGACTTAAACTTTGGTAGTCCCTCTAGGATTCGAACCCAGAACCTTACACTAATCAGGCGCACGCTCTGCCAGTTGAGCTAAGGGACCATATGTTCTAACAACCAAACTTTTTGTACCTTCTCCGTCTTTCAGCTTGCCGTTTTTCTACAGGAAGAGCAGCCCTTTTATCGCTTCTTATCCTACGCCACGTATCATATTCTTCTTGTTTAGTGGTGTACTTTCTTCTGGTAGCTGCGGAAGCTGACACGTTACAACTTAAATGCGAGAAGGCAATATTGCTCAAATCAAAGAAACTTTCCACCGGATCATCTGCATTCTGCCAAGGTTTCTTATGTTCAATGGACAAATCCTTAACTGAAATAATTTTCTGCCCACATTGAAAACAAAAATTTTTGTTCAACTCACAAACCAATGAGAAGAGAACCATCTTTCTGAGTCTATTGGCCGCAGTGCCGTGGCTCATCCCTAAAAGTTCGTTTTTCCTAACATTTGCTCTGTTGTGACTTTCAGTGCTACTCATCGTTGACCTCCGTCGTTGACTTAGCAGTATCTTGGCAGAGGTATCAGGCATCGAACCCGAACGAGCAGTTTTGGAGACTGCCATGCTACCGTTACATCATACCCCTAAACTGGTTGCGGGTGAGGGACTTGAACCCCCGTCCTTCAGGATATGAACCTGACGAGCTGCCACTGCTCCAACCCGCGTCAAACTTGGTTGCTGAGGAGGGACTTGAACCCCACGCACTGGAGGCTATGATTCTCCGCGACGGCCTCGAACTCAGCAAAACTTGGCTCCTGATCTAGGAATCGAACCTAGCTCCTACGGTTAACAGCCGCTTGGCACGCCTTGCGCCCCATCAGGAAAACTCAATAAAAAACCCCACTTTTTAGGGCAGGGTCAAAACCTTCTGAACTTGTTAAAGCCCTAGTCTTAACCCCATCCTCCGGCACTCGGATTGACCCAACCGAAGGGAAACGTCCGCGCCACGTCACCGCCGTAAGGCTTTGCTGGCTGCGATTGTATCATTGTTTCGGTGGAATGTCGTTGCATGGTTCTTTCCTCAATTTCTAGCTGGACCCTACCAGATGATTTCGGCCCTGTCAACTCTTTTTTGAAACTTTTTTCGTTTTCTTGCAGCTACATTGTAAACAGGCGCACTTCGGGTTATCAAGGAATACCTTTTCCTTCTCGCTGTACTTCAATTTATGAACGAATTTAGGATCGTTTTCGAAGCTCATGCTGAGTACTCCGCCCACGGTAATTGGAAATGCGGCCCATCTCTGAAACTTCTCCAGTCGCCACCCCATTCGATCCTCACGTCCTCTTCAAGGGCAGCCATTTTCATAGCGTTACCAATCTGGTCGTACAGTGGCCAGTCCCAAGCAACTCTGCCGGCAACGTAGGCACCGAGATCCACAGCGTGACCGGTCAGATGCCGTGAGTTCATAGTCATGGTAGCGCCGGCTGCAAACAACTCAACCTGCCGTTCCTCCGTTCGCCGACCTTCGAGCACGGTGAAGTCTATGCGAGTCATGACGATAGCTGTCTCGACCACCCGCACCAGATCAAGATGAACACCCTCAAGCCGTTCAACAGATCGTTTACCAAGAAAAAATGTCATCGTATATCTCCCTCACCTCGATAATAGTCAAGTCGCCATTGCGATTCCTTGACCCACCGCAGGATGTCCGCCATGTTCCGCGCTAGAACCTCGTACTGCTTTGGGGCCAAGCCATAGTACACGAAGTCCTTACCCGTTGGCAAGCTATTCGGTGTAATAACTCGCCATTTAATCGGGGCAGTACTAATCGGCCGGGGATTTGGCAGGACTGGCTTGCCTTCTGGACGATCCACCTCGACGACTGTCGTTAGGACATCCACCTGTGGAACACTGGAACAACCTGAGAACACGAGCAGTGCCAGAATTAATCCGACGCTGAATGAGCTTCGGCTTAGCCAACGAGAGCTTGTGCAGGTCATGCTTCGAGAGAACATCGTTCAGCTCCTTTGCAGTTTGATTAGCCTCCACCTGGGCCGTAGTCAAGGAATCCAGTGTGGTCTGGAACACAACCATGTGGTCCTTCCAGCCTCTAAGGGCACTCGACATTTCTAAGATGGAATCTTGCTGGACTTGATGAGCCACTGCAAGAGCACCCACCTTAGCCATAGCAGCGTCTCGCTCACCTTTGACCACAGTGTAATGCCAGTAGGCACCGGCTGCGGCGGTCAGCACCACGGCCAGGATCGTTAACTTAAGCCCCATCCCGCTGAATAATCCTAGCATCGTTACCTCTTATTTCTTCTTAAGAGTTTCCGTCAGGCTCACGCCCATATAGGCGCCTGCAATTGCTGCAAAGGCCCAGACAAGGCCAGATAATGCTGGGGCTATTGCCGCCATGTTGGTAGCGAACAGCGGTCCACCGAAGCCCCCTCCCACCAGTAGTGTCATCAACGTGAGGCACATCATGGCGAATGACAGCCAGGCCATACGACGGCGGGCTAGTCTCCGACCTGCATCTAACTTTCCCTTACTCGGCATTATCTCAATTTTCTCTCAACAGCCTTTAGCTGCTGTTCAAGTCGAGTGAGCCGTTCAATAAGTTCACGATCACTTGGTCGTATTTGAAGTTTAGCTACCAATTGACGAATGTCAGACTTTAGACGAAACCAACGATCACCCAAGATCAACTGTGAATTCTCTACGACTTGAACCCGCAGCTCGTCTAGGTCAGTGGTCAGCACAGGCCGGGGGAGACCTAGTTGACTCCAGCCCACAGCTATAGTGAACATAACGGCGGTTGCGCCCCCATATAACGTGATCATTTTCGCCTTACTCCTGAGCCATGCACGAAAACCCGTCACCTCAACTGTCGATGATGTCTCGCTCATGATGGTGGTCATCCTCAATAGCATCGGCACAGTGGCCGGAATCTACAATGTTCAGTGCCCAGCACACAGGCATAGCAACTACGGCTCGCCATCCTCCCATAGAATGCCAGCGGCCCATGCGCGAAGAGATGGTCTCGTCGGGATCGCCTCCCAGGATAGCATTGAAGAGTTGGTCTATGGCGATCAAGATATTCCAAAGGTACTTACCCAACATGACCACTGATCACCCCCTCTCTAGACGTTGTAGAGGTCCTCGATAGCCTTCCAGCCCATAACAGGCCACGTAAGGGCGTCGGTAAGCACGCGAATGTTGGTATTGCCGGCTTTGTGGCTGGCCTTACCGAACATCACAGCCACATAGAGATAACAGCCGATTGCTGCTAACCCCGCAGTGCTGGTAATAAATGCCATCATTGAGAGTCTCCCTTGGTTTTGTTGGTGGAGTTTCACTCTACCAGATAGAGGTGGGCTAAGCAATTTAGGAGTCTCGGTTATCTCTTCGTATCTCCAATCGGGCGATAATACCTGGATCACCAACAGCCAATTCGGCAATGACATCCGCTATCGTGATAGGAAGTTTTTCCGGTACCACAGGGTCTGGCGGCGCGATGACATTTCCATCAGCCTCCCACTCTGCCACCAGTAAACGATGACGATTTTCCATATTGTCGGGAACGAATATTGGCTGGTCGTTGTCGCCTAGCATGACCCGGATATTGTCCTGGCCCGCACTCGTCCATTTTGCTGATATGATCATTTCTATAACTCCGCATCTATCTCTATGAAGGTTGTGTCCGTGGCGTCACGTCTGAGTTGCCCGCCCCCCGTGGCAGCACCGGTTAGTCCAGCTTCGATATCAACACCTCGTCTACCAATTCTGGAGAATCCAATAGTTCCCAATGCCTGAGTGGTTATGTCACCTTCCATCCAGGAGAAAGTTCCAGCGGCTGTAGATGTTACTGCCGGTGTAATTCTTTTTTCCCTGAAATTCAAGTTCGCCCGACCCTGGGTTGCTGAAACGGTGGCACCGTTGGTGATGCTCTCCAAACTGACTGAATCGTAGTCAAGACGCTCGTAGTATCTTTGGCATAGTTCCAATTCAATGGTAATGGGGCGATGTTCAAAGGCTGATCCAACAGTTGCATTCTCACTGATAACTTCCAACTGTGCGCCGGTTAAGTCAATATTGTTTGCAGCATTGTCCGCAAGATTTTGTTGGTTGCTGGTCGCGTAGTCAATTCCTGCGGCCCAAGCATCGGCGGCTACTTGAAAATCGGCTCCGGCAATAACCGGCCAAACGATTTGCAAGCCAGCGCCGGTATCATCATTTATGGTGCCAGAGGGATCACCGTCAAATATGACCCGATGAAGTTCCCAGGCATCAGCAACCGCAACCTCGAACTCAGTCACGATGCTACGGGTACCGTCAGGCTGAACCAACGCCACGCAATGCGTCCCCGTCTTGGGCGATTGCATATAGAATTGTAACGCCAACTTCCTAGCACCTGTGTCACCAAATTCCAGATGTTGTAAATTCTGCGCCTCAAGTCTGGTTGAAATAAAGGTTGCTTCTCCCGCTGCAACGGCAGTTTCCGCCGTCGTAACATCTAAGCGGAAGAAATTTGGAAAGCCATCCGGCCCGCCTGTGGCAACATGCTCAACGTCATAGCGTGACTCCGGCCCGGCTTCCTCGCCCGCGAAAAATCGGTCTGGACCATAGGGCTCGCCGGTTAAATCGTCGGCGGATACAATGGCAACACCTTCACCCCGTTGGCTGATCCGGAAGTCACCGTTGACTATAAGATTACGAAATGATGCAGAAGTGTCTGCCGGTACATCAGCCGCCTCTTCTATGGCCATGCCGAACCAAGTTTCGCTATCGGTACTGACCGTGCCTCCCGGTACTGACCGGGTCTCCAGTTCAAACACATCACCTTCTGAGACCACCAAATCAAAGCTGCTTCCGTTAGCTACCTGCACACCACTCGTGTTAAGCGAAGAATGGACAAAGAATTCACCATTAAATTCAACAAAGTTTTTCTTGAGTAGAAAGTGAAAGTCATCGTTGCTCACTCTAGCATTAAATGTCAGATTCACCTTTGTCACACCAGCCGGCACAACGAACTTTGTGGAAGTGTTTATCGTGTGTGTACCTCCACCTGCCGCCGCTGTGATATCGACTCGTGTGTCCACCAGCGCATTGGCCCGACTTGTGGCGAACGCCAGGGTGTCATTATCTACTGCGATCATCCAGTAATCCGTACTCGTAGCTAATCCTGCGGGCAGAGTTCCGGAAGAGGACAGCCGCACTGGACCTTCGCCATCGACGAAACCGTGGGCAGTCTCAGCAACCGTGTCCGCTCCCACAGTTACATCGCCGTCTACGAAGGACTTGTCCACACCAAGCCATAACCGTTGTACCGGCCCACCGTCCTGCGGATCAAAGGTGTCGTCATAAATTGTAGCGTCCCAAGGTATCTGAGTATCCGTAGCGGCAGATATGGTCTCGTTCCCCGTGAGTCTAATCAGCGCACCTATCTTGGCTATATTAACGCCACCGCTACCGCTACCGCCGCCAGGGATGGTGACTGTGACTTCCCCACCACCCGCATCAACGGATGTGACTCCAGCGCCGACGAAATTCATCGTAGTGAATGATCCCAGGCCACTGCCCTCATCTTCCACAGCTAACGCGCTACTGCCACCTCCAGCTTCCAGAATATCCGTGCCATCGATAAGGTAGATCCGCAGCTCACCAGCGGGTAGCACAGGCGGCGTTGACTGGCTTGCCCGTTCCAACGTAGCAGCGAAGCTGGTGTTGTTCTGTACAGCAATAAGTCCACGTTCAAAGGCGGTAAACGTTATGGTGATCGCCCCCGTAGGAGCCGGGCTGTCATCGTCCAACGTGAACAGCAAATGCTGACGAGTATCGTCCTGTGTAATCGTCGCCGCATCGCTGTCGTCGACTAGAACAGAATGAACTTCTGTGATCGCATCTTCCAAATCTTGAGTGGATTGGTTAAGCGTCACTTCTTTCTGATCCTGATTTGCATCAACTAAAGTGATACCTAGATTTGTTGTATCAACCATTTCTTTCTCCTATTAAACAACATACCCAGTGATCTCTGTAACTAATCCACGACCACCTGGGAAAGTCGCACTATTTTGGAACACTCGTATTGTAACAGTGGCCCCCACGCCATCAGTAGACTGTTCAGCCGCTGTATAGGTATCTGTCTCTGAAGTAACCGTTTTCGTTCTGAACAATGCACCGCCAGAGGGATTGATATAATCAATATCGTAGGATTCACTATCTTCGTTCAAGGGCACGGTGCCTATGCCATCCAGCAACTGACCATTGAAACGAGTACGACGTGTCCACGTTGATATGACATCGCCTGTGCTAGTAACAGCCACCAATTCTGAAACGCTGTATGGCCGTAGGTCTATTCCATTGTAAGTGAACGGAACATTGAAGTTTTCCTCAATGGTAGTTCCTAATGTCGTAGCCACCCAGCCGTGAGACTTACCCATATCTGCCAGTTCAACACTGTGAGTGAAGATACGGCTGGTTTCCAACAAGATAATCTTCTCGCCAACAGTGTGACCTGTAGCTAAAGGTTCAGTGCCCAATCGTCCCCGAAGCAATCGATCCAATATGAAGTTCGTGGAATCAACTACCGTAACATTCTGGAACTGAATAATCTCCACGTCACCATTAGCCTTGATGACCGCGAGACCGTTTGCTCTGTTCAAAACTTGCAGTTCAGTAGCTGTGACGAACCTGTCTTCACCGGATGTTATATTAACGTTTACCGACTGCTCATTCCACGTTGTCACATTTATCGGATCAGCCAATACCGACGTGGTGTTACCGAAAGCCGCCTCCAGGGAGCTAGCGCCCACTTCGTCAAAACTAACTCCGTCATCTTTGCTACGAAACAATGTGGCACCAGGCCATGTTCCGCCCTGACCAGATACACCCCAGTAACCACGGCTGAACTGTTGGAATGTGGCATCCAGCGGCCCAAGTAGCGGAATGTCCAGTGGATGAAATATAGAAGGTAAGAAGTTAGGAACAGATGGTCTCTGGTAATCGCCGTCATCACCCGGCAAACTGCTGTCGTTAGCTCTCTTGTCCTCTACGGTTGCCTTGAGTTCCAGAACCATGTCGGCTCCAAGTGTTATCTCAGAACCTCGAACAAGTAGAGTCTGTGGCGTGCCTTTAGTTCTCGGAGAGTTTAGCGTGAAAACATCTGTCGGGTCAAGCGCTAGAAAACGATAAGGAATTTTAGTGTTCTCAGAGATTCGTTCGGCCCATACAGTATAAAGCCATCTCTGAGATAGTGCTCTTACAGTATCAGCGACAAAAACAATGGGTAAATCAAGAATCTGTTCTTCCTGTGTTTGTACAGTTGGGTCAGGAGCAAGGCTACGTCGGTCTTGTTGGCTGCCTTGCTGGTAGTCTCTATCTTTGTCAGAATATCGAACAGTGAAAACTGCGGGCAGCTCGACCTCTTGTATCCGTGTTTCAATAATACGATCAGCTCTGCCAGAAAGTATACCTACGAACTTCTCTTCAATCGTATCGCTAGATGCGCCGCCTCTCAGCGCGAATTTCATCATGGCGTCGGATTCAAAGCCCTCATATAGATAACCGGATTGTAGCGGCTCCATAGCGGCTCGAACACTGCCTTGGTTGTTTAACGTAAAGCCCTCAACTGTCTCCCCGGTTAAAGTGGTTACATCATACTCTGTAGTAGCTAAGCCGGCACGATCATTTAAATCTCCTTGAATTACGTCAAGGGTGGTAGCCAAACCTGTAATCCGATCAAGAAATACCTTCGCCATACGAGGTATAAGATTATCACCAGGGCTTAAGTCTTGACGCACAAAGGTTAGACTGTGATCTCTGTGATCGTATGCAGTGCCGGCAAAAGATATCGTGTCATTCGCAGGAGCGCCGATTGCCTGGAACCAGTTATTAACTCGGGTGACACTATGAGTCGAAAGATCAGATACGCTAATAACATGAATATTATTTCCAGTAGGGTCGGCCGTACCCTCACCAGCGAATGCGAAGAATGCTCCTTTTGACCAGTTGTTACGGCTTCGGAAACCTAAGTCAAGCCGAGTCTCAAGGATCGTACCGTCACTAGCATCAACTTTAGCCATGCTGACAGTGTTCGACACAATAAATGCGTCTTCATCGGGGAGCATACAAAATCCACGAGCATCAGTAGTTCCTGTTAAATCAACCCCACCTTTAGTCAGAGATGCCAACAGACGCATTTGCGGCTCGCCAAATGTCCCCACACCGCCTTCACCGAAGTTCACATCTACGTCACAAACATAGATCTCCATAAGAGCATCGGTCTCAGTGGTGAGAAAAGCTTGCCCAGTGTTTGGATCGCTGAAGAACTGACCCCATCTACCGATGTCTATATCAGTGATAGTCTTAACAACAGTGTTGCTGGTTTTATCGGCGTTCTCTTCAAAGATGCGCAACAGGTCGGAAGCGTCACCGCCACCGGTTAACCCCAATCCAACAAATTGCAAGGTCAAAGAACCAACACCTGAAATTACTACACTCTGTGAACATAACCTGTTACCGGGAGAGCTTCGATACGTGCCACCAGCCCATGTATAGACATTTGCACCAGTCTCGTAACTAACCTTGAAAATATCCTCAAAACTACCAGTACCTTGTTGATTATAGATGGCTCCGTCTAGGCTAATGTGTTCATTTTGATCTCGACCAAATGATTCATTAGAATTGAAACCTGAGATAGCTGCCAAATCAGACGACCGAATTTTAGCCATACCGGTGCCACTCCCGGCTTCAGCGTGATGCATGATGTCCGCATCTGGACTGATACGCAATTGGTTCTGGTCCTGGCCTGACGTACCATTTATATCATTGAGAATATCACCAGTGTCATCCAAATCTATACGGGTGGTACCCACGGTGCTGGCTATTGAGACTTCAAAACTAAAGTTTGGAATCCGGTTACCGAAATCAGCCAGTGGCATGTCCTCAAACACGACGTAGGCTGTGCCCCTAAAGGCCGGTGTAGCGGCGGCACCCTTATCGGCAACGATCAAGGAATCTTGAAGTTGGGTTTCGGTTCCTTGGTATACCCTAAAGTTATATTTGGTTAGACCTTCTGTTGTACCGTCTGTTGCATCAAAAATTAGTTTTGTATCAGCCCAAATCCGTATGACCTCACTAATTGTACCTTCACACAGAAGAACGGCTAAGCTAGCAGTGTACTTGAATGTTGTGGTCGTAACAGAGCCGCCACCGCCGCCACCTTTACCACCGGCAGACTGTGTATTGACATTTGCTATCTCCTGAATGCCGGGTGACCAGATCACCTGACCACCCATGCGGCCAGTTCCATAGTGGATGTTTATCATCTCACCGTAAGCTGAGCTGGTCACATGCAAATCGCCCAGGCGCGGACCTTCCTGCCTTACATCTTGTCCCTTTGGACCGAAAAACTTGTTTATGAGCAGACCGACAGCTATGTTAACTGCTGCTGCTACAAGTAACGTAGCCACTATGCGGGCTCCCTGTACTGAAAGGCCATAATTAACCGGCCAAGTTGCTGTCCAACCAATGGCTCTCTTACCACCTTACGACGGGACAGAGAAGAGTGAATGATCCAACTCTGACCAAACTTATCTACCTCGACTATGCCACAATGAACCGGTGCGATTGGAGCACGAAACACAGCTATGTCTCCGTGACCTAAATCTTTACAGCCTATTCTATCCAGGTTACCCCGTAGAGCCTTGAGAAACTCATTTTGATTAGGACGCGGAGAATAGTTGGTATTATCATAGTTGGATACACCAAGCTCATGTGCGACTTTCACCAGCAACCCCGCACAATCCACACCCATTCGGTTCCGACCCGCGTGCTTATATGGAACACCCACCCAGGTAAGAGCTTCGTCAACTATGGCATCTTTAAGACTTAGCATCAGGATAATCCAAAATCAAATCGTTACCTGGAACAAACGGCTCACCTCGGAAGTTAATTATATTATCGAATTTCACATTGCATGTTGTTGCCAGCTTATCGCAGCCAGGAGTAATTCGAGCCTTATCCCCTACCTCTATGTCAAACGGCAAATCGAGAAACAGTTCAAGATCCTGCGTAATAGTTGCACCGTCGTCAGGAGTGTAATCTCGTACCTCCATACTGCTCTTTGATGCGAGACCAGAATTATTTCCCGTCTCAAAAGTAACTGCACCAAATTCAAAGTGACCATCTGGGAAGATAGTGTTCGGCGTCAGTTCAGTTACCTCAAATTTCTTTTGGGGATCGGTACCGTCTACGGTGTTAACCGAGATTGCACGAGTGAAAGATTCGCGAGCTGTGAGTACTGCTGTGCCGTCCGCCGTGGTGTTATCCACTACAGTGTCATAGGTTGGCTGATCAGTGTCATCTGTCGTGCCGGCCGTAGTGACTTCGTAGATGCGATCCTCGTAAACCTCGCTGAGCACATCTGCAAAATCAGTGATGTGAGCCTCGGTAGGGGGAGTAAAGCCTGCGGTCCAGTAAGCAAACCCATCGTTGATGCGCCAGTCATCCAAATGTCCATTCATTGGATTGCCATCGGAGTCAAGATCACCTTGAGTTAGATTAGCTGTTGAATTATTCAATGCACCAACCACACTTGTCGTTCCACCTTGCTGCACACCGTCTATAAAAACTCGAACATCGTCACTGCTATCACGGGTCACCGCAATATGTATCCATACGTCGGTGGCTGGGCTCCAGTTATTTGTTATGAAGAAAATCGATGATCCGTCAAACGTATACGCAAAACGTAATTGCAGCGTTCCAGCATTGTTGAAGAATTGAACAGCCCAAGCACGCTGATTGCCGGTTGAATTCCACAGCGACAAGAACGTGTATGCATTGCCAGTCGTTGGAGTAGCATTGAGACGAACCCATCCATCAATAGTAAACGGTCCTTTACCAAACTCCAACCGGTCATCCGGCGTCGTCCAATCAATGTGGTCGCCAGTACCGTCAAAAAGTGCTGACGCACCACCGAACCTGAATTCAGCCGTGTCTATCTGAGCCTGGGCCACAAAAGTAGGTGTACGCTCAAAAGGTCCGTCATCCACTGCTGTAGTTGCACCGTCTACACCATCGTAGGAGGCAAGAAAGATGTCATCAATGAACCCCGTGGCAATTGGATCAGTTTGTACCCTATAGAATTCACCCAAGATGACGGTTTGGTTTCGTTTTATATTAGGGGGAGCTAACGGGACACCACATGCAGCACTGCCAAGATCCACCCTGCATGTTGGTGAGATAAGCTGGCCGATGCGTCGAGAGAATTTCTGTGTAAGCCCGCGTAACTCAGCGAAGAATGCGCCTTGAGACGTGAGAGTAACTTCACCGAGGTTGCCCTTGCGTATCCAGATAATACCATCAGTGAGGTCCTCCCAGTTCACCATGAATACCTCAACAACAGCGTTATCGAAGAATCCGAGCTGTACTTCATCCTCATCAATATCGTCACTGTCGAACCCAGCCTGGATGTTCAGGTTATCCACACCGAGGCTGTCATCACTCTTCACCGCCGACCGGTTGAACGCAGTGCTAGCCTTATAAGTGTTGGTACCCTTGCCGTCGCTCAGATCGATATCAAGATCTTGATCATGCGAGGTAAAGTGGAATGCTACGTCATCATCACGAGTCAGCCGCCAGCAGGTAGTCAGTGTGGTAACTGTCTGCTCAATATGAGTTGTCATTCCTGCGGATAGTATTTTCATTACTCACCTCTTACTTCAACCAAATTAATCGATGGCAGCGCACTAGCATTCTCGATTTGCAATTGGATGTCCAGCTTATCGATATCAAACCTCACCGGCACGTTGAACTCGCCGGCCACGGACACCACTTCTTCGCCTCCGCCACCTGTGCCACCTGTGCTAGCTGGGGCAACAACAAAGGTGATGATACCCGTCAATGCAGCTAGACTGTAATCACCGGGAGTAGTCTGAACCACGTTGTCCAGTAGCACTACAGTGTTAGCCGCAATCGGCTTAGTGATGTCTCGGTCGTAGTTGAACGCACCAGAAATGTACCGTTTGAAGATCTGAAAATCCACCTCAACGTCGTCGCCTAGAGCCAAGATCTGATTGTCACTGGTGGGGTCAGCAAATTTACCGATCTCGAAATCTGACCAGTCTTTGAACGGAAACGAATGTGCGCGGCCTTGTCGGTTATAGAAGAAATCAATAAGGCGGGTATAATCATCTTTGGTCTGAATGCCGTAGGAAGCGTCCCACTCACCACGAGTTTGCGACCAGTCAATATTTCTCTGCTCAAATCCAGAGGCCATAGGGACCACAGTTGTTTTGAACATAGGTCCACCAATGGCACCGCGCTCAATATCATCTGGAAGCTGCACGTCGTGAAAAGCCATTATCGGCCCCTATCTCTTATGTTGACTCGATCTAAACCTCGGCTTAGTCCAGTTAAAATTTGGTCCCGACTTTGATTAAAGCTGTCAGCATCAGGCGTAACGACAGTCATGTTCACGACCACCGGACGACCGGAGCCGACTTGATTCTTCGGCGTGACCTTCACCTCTTCACCGTCACGAGCCCGGAAGGCTACTAACCTGTTGTCCACACCGGACAGAGATTGCAGAGCTGTGTTAGGTCCGACTTCAAAATTCGCACCGTGCTGAGCGCCGGAAAGGAAACTGCCTGCGAACGAAGCAATCAACCCACCGATACCCCCACCGGCTCCCGCTCCACCAGCAGCCCCCAATCCAGTCTGACCGCCTATTGCGCCCTGAAAGGCTCCACCGATACCAGCAATGGCCTGCTGTGTGCCGAGACGAAGAAGCTGGCGTGAAAAGTTCTGGAAGAAATCATTGACACTAAACTTGCCGGTTTCAGCGAAGCTTATCACTGCGTCTTCAATGGCCTTAAACGCATCAGTCATCACCATCTCGGTGAACTGCGCAGCATTGGTGGCGTCATCAACTAGCTTCAAGAAAGCTCGCTCGGCACCGGCAGCCGTAGTCCGTTGGTTCTCTAATAGCTCTACGCGGGCTGTCCTAAGCAGACGGATCTCCTCTTCTGCTGTGATGAGATTGTCACGTCTAGCTTGACCTATTAGTTGTTGCTTCTCGGCAAATCGTTCTGAATCATTACCGGCACCCACCAGTTCACGTCGAAGTTGCCGCAAGGTCTCTACTTCTTCATCTTCAGTTATACGGCCAGCACCCCTGGCTGCGGCTAGGGCGGTACGAGCTTCGGTTATTTCTGCTTTCTGCGCAGCCACAAGATTAAATCTGTTCTTCAGTGCTATACCTGAAGCAGCCTCCTCGTCTTTAAGAAGTTTAATTTTTGCAGCAAGAAACTTATTGGATAGTTCTGTAGCCTTGGCCACGTCGCCATCTACTTCGATAGATTGAAGTCTTAGGCGCACAGCGGTAGCTTCAGCATCAGCTATCTTGTCTGTTAGAGTTTTACGATCATCCAAAAACTCTAACAGATCTGGAGCTATTTCTTTTTTAATTAGGTCAATCTGTCTAGCTTTCTCTGTGGCTAAAATTCTGTTAGCTTGAGCCTCGTCCATAGTTAGTTTTACTAGGAATCCCTTAACTTTAGCCAATTCAATATCTATAATTTTAGCTCGTTCAGACAAAGGCAAGCTAGTCTCGAATAGATCCTTAGCGAGAGCCCTCAACCGTTTGATTTCTGCTATCTCTTTCCGCCTGAGCGCGCCTCGCCTCTTCTCTACTTCTTCAAGTCTCAAAAGTTCATTAACTCTGTTGCGTATAGTTTTAATCACGAACGGGTCGTCAGGCGCTCCAGCTTTCTTGAGTGCTTCTTGAAAAGCTTGGTCTTCAACAGTGCGCTTGAGCTGATCGATCTCGAAGTTTATGCCTTGTATTGTTTTCGCAGCTTTTGGGTCGAAAACAGGATTCGATACGTTATCCCCGAAAGGGCTAAATTGTGAAATATCCTCCAAGATAGTCTTAGTCTTTAAAGCTTGCTCACCCAACTCTTCAACTTGTTTTGTCAGTCTCTCGATATCTTTGTTTAGCTGATCAGCACCTCCCACAGAAGACAATTCACCTAGGGCATCTCTAGCTACCAGAGTGGCCTTCGCCTGTTCTAGATCAGCTTTAGCCCCGTCAAGAGTTACTCTTGTTAATTCTGATCGTGCGGCTGCCGCTTGGGTGGTGGTTATCGTATTAAGTTCAATAGCTCTCCGGTTTATTTCAATGAATTTCTGGTTTTCGTCCAGAGTGTCACTCAGTGATTCTGTCCCTGTAATAGCGGCAGCTACAACCCCTACAAAAAGAGATATCGCCACAGCAGCGAGGATAAAAGGATTAGCTAGTGCAAGTGCAATAAGCCTTTTCTGCACAAGTCCCGCTACTAAAGCCAAACCTAATATACCTGTGCGAAGAGCTGCTATAGTTACCGAAATGGCGGTGATCAACGGAGGTATTATACCAAGAACAGCAACCAACTTAAGGAAACCTAAAGTTAGCAGGGTGGCGAGAACTCCGCTTACGACTTTCATATTATCAGCTAGAAAATCAAATGCTTTACCCACGCCAGTGATAGCGTTAGCCAAACCCGCTGTTATACCAGTTGCTTGTGAGAAGGTATCGAGAAACGCCGTGAACCTAGTTGTCAAGTTAGAGAGTGCTTGATCGATAGTTACTATCGTGTTGCCGAAGTCTTTAGCTATTTGGGGTGCGGCTTTTTGAAACGCAGCAATCAATCGTGAAGTTACAAGCTTTCCTTCTTCACCTAACTCGCGTAACTTGCCGAGAGGTACATCAAATTCGTCAGCGATAATACGGGCTACCAATGGCAACTGTTCGAGGACAGCGCGAAGTTCGTCACCCCTCAAGGCGCCACTAGCGATACCTTGTGACAACTGGATCATAGCGTTTTGAGCTTCTTGGGCCGTCGCACCCGAAAGAATAATTGCTTGGTTAAGTGTCTTAGTGACACCGAGTAAGGTTTTTGTACTCAAACCCAGATCTTTGGCACCTAACGCCAAACGAGCGAAGGCATCACCCGTGGCGTCTATACCTGTTCTAGTCTCTAACGCAATCTGAAGAAGGGCAGCTTGTGCCGCTCTTGCCGCCCCGAAACTACCTAGTGTAGCTTGCAATCGGTTACGAAGATTTATAAAAGAGTCCGCTAGATCAGTGAGCCGGCCAATTACGCGAGCCGCTGCAACGACAACCAAAATATTACGGAGTTGTTGAAGAATTGTAGCCGAGCGTTTAGCCGATCTAGCCGTCCGATCTAGTTGCCGATTTACGGTTCGCAGACCTCTAGCCTCAACTTCAATAATGATACGTTCAGTAGCCACTACTTGCCCCTAAGTGCTTTCTTTATATTACGTTTGATCGTAAGTACACCGGCCTGAACCGCTTGCTCTTTCATCTGATCAGGAGCTGAACCAGATCGTCCATCATTCAATGTCTCTATGTAATCTACATTGTTGGTGACGAATATAGACCCAGCTTCCACATTGCTGAACTGCCGTATAACCGCAAGCCCAGCATTGACAGCCACCGTGGCGTTAGCTCTCTCACCCCTGCCCAGCTTATTACCAGGAGCATGGGCGGGTATCGTACCGGAGTTGGGCTGATCCAAAGTGGCAATCCAGTTTGATCTAGCCTTACCCGTATCCACCCTAGTGGCACGTACAGCAGTTCTAAGAACAGAAGCAGCGGCGTCCTTAGTAACCCGTTTCACACCACCATTAATCCGTCTTTGAATCTTAGCAATGATACCAGGGAGGGAGTTGAAGGACTGTGCCATTTCACTTCCTTTTCGTCGCTATGGCTTTAGACTCACTAGACTTAGTTCCTTTAGTCATAGCTTTCTTATGCTTTTTACTTCGTTCAGTGATGTACACAGAATCCATTGATCTCATAATGAACACAAGCCTGTCAAATTCTGTACCGACGTACCCGTATCTTCGCGCCCATTTGTCCATAGACGACCAAGGAATAGGTCCCTCAGCCATGCCTATATCTCTGTCAGTTGAGCAATCCCAGAAAGCTTTCTGATACATTTCAAGCCCTAGTAAAAGTTCGGGCTTGTTATCGAGTTTGTCCCCAAGCGACTGGTCCTGGTAGGCTTTTATATTTGATATCTTTGCGGCGGTTCCGCCCTGCCTCAACTCATACAGCAGGACTTCCGTTAGTTTTTTACGTCGGTCTCGATTGCTTCAGCCTGGTAATTAGCCATGTCACCAGCTTCTTCACTCAATTCCTTATAGAGTTCAGGAAGGTCTTCCATCAATTTAACGGCAGCTTCCTTACTCCATTTGAGTTCTTTACCATCACGACCCTTAACTCCACGCCAGCCGAGGATAACAGTTTCGGCAAATGCATCTCTTAACAGGCCGGCCGCCACGTCGTCATCAATCTTTTTAAGGCCCCCAGACCGATTACGGTACGGTCGAGTCTTCAATTCAATAGCCTTGGCATATGCTAGGTTCGCACCACCAGCACGGGCCAGAACAAAGATACCAGCTTTAGCCATATCGTAGTCGATACCCTTGGTCTCCAGCTCAGCATCAGTTTCATACATATCAAAAATATTCATCGTCATTCTCCTTATTTTTATTGGGATCTGGCCATAGGTTTAGCTGTCCTGACCTCGGCCATAGGAGGATCAGGACCGTCAGAGAAGGAGGGCGGTTAAGCCCCCCAACATCTTAGGTGTCTGCTGCGTCAGGCAGGAAGTCGTAGAAGCACATCAGCAAGGTATGGTCGAACACACGGTCTGCACCGGCTGGGATATCCAACGGCAGTGTAATCGCTTCATCCTGCTCAACGTCCAAGCGACCATCACCCAGAGTAGTCAGAGGAACATCGACTAGAACACCTTGTTTAGCACCGGCAGACCCCTTGACCATTGCGAAATCAAACGTGACATCATCGTTATTTCGAATAGAGGACACAGCCGCTACATCAGCAAAGTATGCCTCCATGGTGCCGCCAACATTAAACTGACCCGCCGTCACATCGAATGCACCCAACACCTTGATTGCTTTGTTCGGACTGATGTTATTGTTGATAACAATAGTGAACTCAGTCAAGAAGGCGAACAGTGCAGTTGGGTTTGAGCCAGTTGTACGGTCCAGAACTGACAACTTCAAGCGAGTGATATCGTTCGAAGTGTTGTATGCATCACCAGAAACCAGAGCAGGTCGAGCGCCGGTCTTCAGTGCGGTAGGGCCGTCAATCGTGCTCACATCCGTGGCGACACCACTCAAATCAACTGTGATCTTGTCCGCCGTAGCGAAGTTGAATGTCAGCTCGTTCGGCGTCCAGCCTTCCAAATACTCGGCCTGGATTTCAGCCGGCAAGTCACCATCCGGCGCACCCAAGGTACGCTCAAGATTGTAGGTCCGACGAACTTGCAGGGTCTGGTCAGCTTCGTTCTTGAGAACACGAGCGAAGAAGATTCGGACAGTTTCAGCGGTTGATGCCTCTGTAACCAAAGTGCCGGTAGACTTGTCGATTTCGAGCGTAAGTGCTGCCACCGAATTGATCCGCATAAAGCCATTGTTGGCGGCAGTCAAAAACTGGTCACCAGCAGCGCCCGACACGTCACCTCCGACGAAGATCCACTCACCAGGGATCAAACCCATTGTAGTGAAGTCCTCACCAGTGGCAACCAACGTGGGCAGCGCCGGCAAAGCGGGCACCGTCACGTCCAGGTTACCGGCACCGAACAAGAAGCCGACCGTAGTCAGGGTAGCCGCTGCATTGATAGTCGCATCCAAGGTCAAGGTCTGAGTCACAGTGATCAGGTTGTCTGTCACGGCCGACACATCGAAGACACCGTTATTGGCAGCATCATCATGACCAGCCATTTGGATCAGATCACCGACCTGCCATGTGAGACCGTTCGCATAGGTCAAAGTTAACGTTAATGCATCGTCACCACCGAAA
>SDBT01006329.1_pt1 | contig 19672 bp, 32 predicted proteins | sample 2277101 | NCBI WGS metagenome assembly SDBT01 (sample SAMN10404973, study PRJNA504765) | marine sediment metagenome | isolation source: marine sediment core GS10_PC15, 103 cmbsf | place: Arctic Ocean: Southern Knipovich Ridge | collected 2010 | reverse complement strand
GAAATTGTTTATAAAATCTAAATGGTGAATATTAATATGGTATCTAATAAACAGGGGATTTTAATTACACTCTTTACATTAATGTTTTTATTTATAATCACTCCAAGTATAATCTCCCAACAAGAAGATATAAGATTCTATGCTGAAAGAGGGCAGAACCTAACTGTATTTGAAAAGTGTAGAATTGATGGAGCAATATGTACTTCTGACTTTACTTGTAACTTAACAGTTCTTCATCCAAATCAAACTTTAATCATAGATGCAGATAGTATGATTAGAGGTATAACTTATTATAATCTTACATTAAATGGAAGCCAAGTTCATGTAGATGGAGTTTATGAGAATACTGTAGATTGTGGTAATGGTTCTGTTTTTGGTTCTAGTACCTTTTTCTTTCAAGCAACACCAGATGGATCTATTCCTTTCGATGAAGCACAAGGATTAATTATTATTGTATCAATGTTTATTATTATTATAGTTTCATGCTTTGCTGGTTTTTTAGGTGTTAAAATTAAAAATCCAATTGTTTCTATTTCATTGTTATCCTTTGCAGTTTTATTATTAGTGTTTGCATTAGGTATGACTTTAAATATATTAGAATTATCATTCGGAACTTTTAGTGGGATAATAAATAGTTATTCCTCATTATATATTTTATTTACAGTATTAGTAATGGTTGGAGGAGTATCTTTAATAGTTTGGCTCGTGAAGATAGCCTTAGAATTATGGTGGAGTAGTAGAGGAATGATCGATAAAGAATTGGATTAATTTTAAAATGAAACAACAATTAAATATAGTTTATAGGAATTGGGGCATATCTGATAGGTTCAATGATGGAACTATAGAATTAAATAAGAATCTAAATAAATATCCTAGTTTAAAAAGGTCAATATTGGCCCATGAAATAGACCATACAAATCAACCAGGATTTACAAGAAAGGATTTCTTACATGATATTTCTTCACCAGATAAAATAGATATGTTTGAAATGATGAAGTTTGTTATAAAACATCCTCGTTCATGGGTACAGTTTCTACCTTTTTATTATCACAAACAAAGAGGATTGGTTTTTGATGCTAATCTGATTATAGCTTATTCAGTAATTGGAACCATTGCAGTAGTAGGATTAGTAATTGGATTCTCTGTTTCTTAAACTAGAAATTGTTTATAAAATCTAAATGGTGAATATTAATATGGTAATTAAAAATAAAGGAGTTATAATAAGGGTAGACAACTCATTCTTTGATAACTTCTTTGAGCCTAATAGGAAGAAGCTAGAAAGAAAGTTAGGAATGAAAGTAACCCAACAAAAGTTTACTAAGATGATTAAGGGATTTAAGTTTAATCAGAAACTCTCAAGGGAATTCAAGAATGTACCTATTAGAAAAACTAAGAAAAAATAAGAAAGCAGATGTAACAGATATGGTAACATTTTTGTTATTGATTTTTATAATTGGAGTTGGGTTATTTATTATGGTTTTTGCAATTGATTCTATTGCAGAGGGATTAAGAACTGGAGGTTTAAATAATACTGATGAAGGATCTAATGCTATAGATGAATTAGAAAAATTTGGAACTGTACAACTACAAAGAGGATTTATGTTATTCTTTGTTGGATTAATATTAAGTACAATGATTTCTTCATTCTTAGTTAGGGTTCATCCAATATTCTTATTCCTGTATATATTATTTTTAATACTAACAGTATTCTTAGGAACCTATCTAGCCAATGCTTATGACCAAATGAGAAACATACCTTTGTTTGCAGATCAATTAGCAAACCAAACCTTAATCAATGTAGTATTTGAAAACATGGTTCCAATACTTGTGGGAGTTGGTGCCTTAAGCTTATTCATTGTTTTTGCTAAATTCTCTAGTTTCATTGGAGGTAGGCAACAAGGACAGTTATAACATGGAAAACTTAAAAAAACAGCGTCGGTGTAATAAATTTGGATTGAATAGGGAAGTCCTAAGAAGCTTTTTTATTATTTTAATAGTAATGCTTACCTCAATTTCAATGGTTTCTTCTTTTGAATTTGATAATGTTAAATCCTATGATCAAGAAACAAAAACAGCCACAATTAAAAACTCTATTTTAGGTGTGCCAACAACAACTATCGCAACAATAAAATTAGATACTCCTCAAGTTAATTATGTTATGAGAGGCCCTGATAGATTAGTTGCACAGATGACTATAGATAATAAAGGTAATTATAATAATGTTTTTAATGATTTAAAGTTTTATAATATTAAAGATAATATGAATCAATTCGATAGGAAATTTGTTTATAGATATAAAACCTATGAAGATTATCAGGTTATCAATTATAAGGAAGTGTGTGAATATTCAGAGGTTAATAAAACTGAAGAATGTAATTCAATAAAAGATGGGACTAAAACATATCAAAGAGCTGTCTGGAATAAATTTGATTCAAAATCTCAATTACCTAAGGGAATTATAACAATAGGGATTTTCACAGATGTTTATTCTGAAGATAATGTTGAGTGGATTCCTAAATTATTTAATATTGAAATAGAAGAATGGGCTGTATGGACAGAAAGTTTGAATATTGGAATAACCTCCTATTTTGATTTTAATGGTACTGGAACTAATCTCCCAAATCTTGTTAATGCTTCTAGGAATGGGACAGCAAGTTCTACTCCAATGTGGGTAACACACGGAATTATTGGTAATGCTTCAAATTTTTCAGAAGATTATTTTTTTAATATTAGTGAAGAAGTTTGGAATACTGGTGGAGATAATAGTGTTTCTTTTTGGATAAATGTTTCAAATAGTGTTTCAGCTAATAGGTATATTTTTTCGACAGGAGATGATAGTGGGATTTTTGGGGGTACAACAGAATCAGGGGGATTAGGTACTGATACATTACAACTTTTTGCAGGTGCATTTGATACTGGTGCTGATGATATTGGGCCTATATTAAACAGATGGATACATGTTGTCATAGTGCAGATAGAAGGTGGAAATGTTTCTTTTTATTTGAATGGAACTTTATGGCAAACTGGACTTGTGGCGAGTTCTGTTGTTGCAAGTAAATCTTTAGTAATTGGTTCTATTTTTAATGGAGCTGGAAAATTTTCAGGATTAATTGACGAGTTTGCAATTTGGAATAGGACTTTAAGTTCAACAGAAGTCACTCAACTTTATAATGGAGGTGTAGGGATAACATTTATTGAGGACTTTCCAGTACAAGTAACCTTAACATCTCCTGCAAATAATTCATTATTTCAGACAGATGATATCATACAATTTCAAGCAAATCATTCTACTACAACCTCCACACTTGTTAATTCAACTTTACAAATTTGGAACTCCTCAATGGATTTAATAGGAACTAATTTTACTAACATTACAGGATCTAATAATCAAACTAGTTTAACTTTTGATTTAACAACTGAAGAAGTTTTTCATTGGAATTATTTTAGTTGCACAGTTGCTAGTTGTGGTTTTGCATTAAACAACAGAACTATAACTATATCTCAAATAATAGAAAATGAATTAACTTTTAATGTTAGTACCTTTGAAACAGCTTCGGAACAATTCCAATTAAACATCACGGCCCCAACTATATTATCTGCCGATTCCTTTCTTAATTATAATGGGACTAGGTTTAAAGGCTCTGCTAATTGTGAGGGTGAAACTTGTTTATTATCCAACATTATAGATATCCCTTTGATAGATAAATTATCAGAAAATAAAACTTTCTTCTGGGAATTAACTTTGTTTAATGGTACTGATTCTGTAAATGTTAATACAACTAAACACCAACAAAATGTTAGTCAAATATTTTTAGAGGATTGCGGTGGGGATTTCACAGTAGAAGCATTAAATTTTACAGCATTTGACGAAGAGAATTTAACTTCAATAGATCCTTTTGATTTTGATGCATCCTTTGAAATATGGTTAGGTTCAGGGAGCATTAAAAAAGAAACAAATGTATCAAATATGAGTGTTTCCTCCCTAGATTTATGTATAGATCCATCAGATAGAAACTTCTTTATTAATGGCCAAATAGAATACGACCAATCAGGAGTTTCAAATTATACTCAAAGAAATTATTTCTTTCAAAATAATGTTATAAATGATAGTTCACAAGCCATAAAATTAGGTTTATTATTATCCTCAAGTTCAACAAGTTTTATATTAGCTGTTCAAGATGAGTTTCTATTACCTGTACCTAACATCTTGATATTTACAGAGAGATTTTATCCAGGACTTGATACATTTAAAATAGTTCAAGTAGCTAAAACTGATGATAATGGTAGAAGTGTTGGTTTCTTTAAAACAGAAACTGCGGATTATAGGTTTATAATAAAAAGAAACAATACTAATTTATTAGAAACTAATCAACAAAAGATAATTCCAGAGTCTTCACCATTCACTTTAACCTTTACATTGGGAGAGGATAGCAGTTCTGCTTGGGCGGTGTTTGAACCTTTAGATGATTTAGAACAAAATTTAATATTCAATAAAACCTCTGTTATTGTGAGTTTTACTTATATAGATTCTTCTGTTGATTTTAGTTTTGCTACTTTAATTGTAGAAAAGTTAAGAGGTAATGATACTAATTTAATCATTTGTAATTTTACTTCTGTTGAATCTTCTGCTATAATTATTTGTAATTTAACTGGAAACCAAACCGGATTATATTCAGCTAGGGCAATAATATCTCGTTCAGGAGTAAGTGAATTGGTTGCACAATTACCTTTTCAAATAGAAGATTTTAGTTCAGTAGTTGGTGATTTAGGATTATTTTTAGGTTGGTTGATAATATTAACTTCTGCTTTTGCATTTACATTTAATGAAATTGCTGGGATATGGATGGTTACATTTAGTATGTTTGCAGTAAACTTTTTTGGGTTAATTGCATTTGGTGCTGTTTTTTTAACTGGAATTCTTGCTGTTGCAATAATTATAACGGTGGTGATTGAAAGATGATGAATAAAAAAGCTTTTGCAACCAGGGACTTTGTAATAGCTGGACTTTTATTCACCGCAATTGTTTCTTTTTTTGTAATAGCAATTGCAGATATGCAAGGAAATTATCCTGATAATCCTAGTATTATTAGTGAATCTTTTAGTAATAATTATGATAAATTAACTGAACTTACTGAGCCTATAGAGGTCATGAGGAAAACTAGCCTGAGTGGGGAAGGCCTAACTTTTAGAGGTGCTTTTGATGTAACCTTTGGTTCATTCTTTACAATAATGCAATTAGTATTTGGTACAATAGGATTATTTTCAAGTATATATTTTAATATAACTGCGGATTTCCCTTTTGTAAGTTCAAGTATATTAAACAATTTTATGATATTAGGTTTTGCAGTTATAACTGTAATTGTAATCTTTCAACTAATAAATGCAGTAGGGAGGAATAAAGTTTAAAATGCCAATATATGGAACACCAAACTCAACAGACTTGCAAGATATACTAACCATAACTCAGTTTACAAATACTCAAAGTGGTGGTAGTATGTTTTTAGTTTTTACTTTATTAATCTGGGCAATAGCATTTATAGGTTCATTAGCTAATGGAAGAACTGCTTATAGGGGTTTTATATTTGCTAGTTTTATATCTTCAATCTTATCAATAATTCTAGTGTTATTAGGATTGCTTCAACAAACTTATATATATTTGTTTATAATGCTACTGGCATTTGGATTAGTATGGACATCTCTTGCTAAATCTAGAGGTTAATACTATGGCAAACAAAAAAGAAGTAACTAGGGAAAATTATCAAGTATCTATAGGACCTATAATGAAAGAAGTTTTAGATAAACAAAAGCTTAATATTAAGGAAGTAACTATGGAAATTTGTGAACCAAGTAATTGGGAAGCTATGGAAATTCTTGGAAGAAAATTATTAGAAAATAACTTAGTTTAATTTTAATAGGTTTTAATATATTTTAATAGGTTTTAATATATTATGTTATAATTGTTATTATATTTTTTTTAGTTTTTACTTTTATGATTCTTAAATTAAACCAAAATGTAAGGAGGTTAATAATAATAAATGGAATTTAAAAAAGGTATTCAATTATCTCAAGCTTTTGGAGCAGTTCTAGCAGTTGTATTAATTGCAGTTCTTGTTATCATAGCTATATTCTTGTTTGAAGCATTAGGCGATAGTTTCACAGCAGATACTGCAGCAGATAATGCTACAGATGATATGATTACTCAGTTCGCAACTTATCCAGCTCTTGTTGGTTTGGTAGGAACTATTGTATTCTTAGGATTGGTAATTGGAGTATTAGTTGGAAGTTTTGTGTTCGGCGGAAGACGAGGCAGTGTGTAAATAGATTCCTTCCATAAAAATGGAATTTAAAAAAGGAATCCAATTATCACAGGCTTTCGGTGCCGTACTCGCAGTAGTCTTAGTTGCAGTATTAGTTATAATAGCAATATTTTTGTTTCAAACATTAGGAACAGGTTTTGCTACAACAGCTTTTACTATAGCGAATGAAACGGATATTGATATAACCACTAAAGGAACTCAATTAGCTCCCAATGCTTGTAGTGCAAGTGCATTCTCTATCTTTGAAGCTCTAAATAATAGTGATAACTTAAATCCAATTATAGCAGCAAATTATACGGTTTCTAATACAGGAATAGTAACTAATCTTACAGTATTAGAATACAACAATGCAACATTAAGTTATACTTATGTTGGCGGAGAAAGTGCCTGTAATGCTACTGACACTATGATTACTCAGTTCGCAACTTATCCAGCTCTTGTTGGTTTGGTAGGAACTATTGTATTCTTAGGATTGGTAATTGGAGTATTAGTTGGAAGTTTTGTGTTCGGCGGAAGACGAAGAGTTTAATTTTTTTATTTTTTTTTATTTTTTAATTGGTGGTGGAGGTAAGCAATTTAGAAATTGTTTATAAAATCTAAAAAACAACAAATAACATGGTAACAATAACCCAACTAAGAAAACAGATAGCAGCAAAAAGATTTGAAGAGAAAAAGTTAATTGAAAAAGAAGAATTAGGTTTAGAAAAAATAAGATTAGAAAAAGAATTGAAAGTATTAAACCGTTCTCCTACTGCTAAAAGAAATATAAGATTATTAAAAAGAACTGGAAGGGGTCTAAAAGGTCTAGCAGAAAAAGCAAGGGATTTTACAATTAAACAAGCTGAAAGAATTAAGAAACAACAATTAAGAGATGAAGCAGAATTTAGGAAAAGTGTTAAAAAAGGAAAAAGGAAACGGCAAATTAGTTTAAAACAATTAAGAAAATTAGTTAGAAAACCAAAGAAAAGAAAGAAGAAGAAAACAAAATTAAATAATAGAGATATGTTCTTTGATATATAATTAAAATGGGAAGATTAACCTTAAGACAAAAAGAAAGGTTTTTAAGAAAAAGAAAAAGAATTCCGGGACTAATAAGAAAGGCCCTGAAAGAAGAGGATGCTACAATATTTGGTGCTAGAAGTGTAAATGTTCAAGTTAAACCTCATTTAAGATCTCCAACAGAAGACTTTGATATTTTTGTTAAAGGTAATCCAAAGCAATCTGCTAAAAGAATTGAAAGAAGATTAGATAGAAAATTTGGTGGTAATTTCTTTAAAGTTGAAGCTGGAAAAACTGAAGGAGTTTTTAAAGTTAAATCAAGACTTTCTGGAAAAGGATTAGTTGATGTTCAAAAACAAAAAGAACAAGTTAATGTAGTTAAGAGAAAAGGTAATAAGTTTGCAACATTAGATTTTCAAAAGCAAAAGATTAAAGAAAGTCTAGCAAATCCTGAAGCAAAGTTTAGAAGAGAAAAGGATAAGTTTAGTAGATTAAGGATTAAACTTAATGAAAGATCTAAGAAAGAATTTAAGATGGGAAAAAGAAAACCTTTATCAAAATTAAGAAGGAGAGTATTTAAAAAAATAAATTTTTAAAAATGGTATTAAATTTAAACAATGTTTATTCAAATCTAATAACAGAAAAAAATACTGATGTTACTAGGATATTAAATAAGAAAAAGGGGTCGGTCAAAACTAGGCTAAAAGCTCTAGGAAAAAGATTAGATGATGCAAAACTCCGTGCGATAGGGAAAAGATTAGATAAGGTAATTTTGAAAAATAAAAAATCTAAAATTAAAAAAAGGAGGAAAAAATAATATGACTACACACACATCAAAAACTTTAACAACTGCAAGATTATTTGCTATGAGGTTTAGAAAAAAAGGTTTTAATGCAACGGTTTTTAAAACAAAAAAAGGATTTAAAGTTTCTGTAACTAAGAAATAATTTTAAAATTGTTAATAAATAAACAAAAACATATTTATTTATGAAATCAAACATAATCATATCTTTCTTATTATTGGTATTAGTAATTCCATTCATTAATGCAGAAATATTTCCAACAACTTCTCCTGATGTTGAAGTAGGATTTAGGGATGGATTAGGTAGACAAGGAGTTAATATTCAAATTCCTGAACAAGTTCTTAATGTTTCTAATGCTAGTGTTTTAGATGCTGAAATTTGGATAACTAATGCAGGAAACCTTGATGATGTAAACCTAACCCAAATGGAAGATTCTGGTGGAGAGTTGAATATTTTAGAGAGTTGGTTGAAGAGTTTTGGTAGTGGTTTATATTGGACACAATCAACAACCCAAATAGGATTGACAGGTGATAAGACAGGGACTTTTAATTTAGAAACAACAGGAACAGGGGTATTTGAAGGTTTAAATCCATATAATTCTGGGACTGCAGACTTAGGGTCTGTCGGATTCAAATGGAGAAGCCTTTTTCTCTCGTCTGATGCAAATATTGGTGGAAATGTAAAAACAACAGGAACTGGAAGATTTGATGGAGGACTATTAAATCCATTTGGTAATTTAGTAATTGATTTAACTGGATTATTAGAAAGAGATGATGGTGAGTCTTCTATTGATTGGGAAAGCAGTTGGTTAATAGCTAATGGTGATATAATTCTTGATTGGAGTACGGTAGGATTAGCAGATTTTTTAGATAGTGATATAAAACAAGATGATGATGCTAAACATTTTTTTGGTTCTTCTGATGATATGTCTATTAGTTTTGATGGAAGTCAAGGAAAAATAAATGCTCATGTTTTAAGTCCAACTCTAAACATTTCTAATTTTGGAAATGTTAGTATTGAAAGTGATTTATTGGCTAGGACTTTAATTAATGTTCCGTCGACAACTTCTGCGATTTCTGGGTTGATTACTTTTAATGGAACTCCTATGATACATAATTTTGGTGCTAATGGGGAAGAAGATAATAATGTTTTTTTTGGTGGTTCAGGGAATTTTAATTCAGTTAGTTCTATAAGAAATACTGGATTTGGTGTTGGTGCTTGTTCGTCGCTGACAACAGGGGATGAGAATTTTTGTTTTGGTTGGCAAGCAGGAAGAAATATAGATGTAGGGATTAGAAACTTCGCATTAGGAACATCTACTTTGGATTTATTAACAGAGGGTAATGATAACGTAGCGATAGGAAGAGCTACTTTCTCTAGAATAACTTCTGGGATTGGTAATATTGGAATTGGAAGAAATGCTGGATTATTATTAGCTTCAAGTAGTTCTGCAAATATAATGATTGGTGATAGGATTGCTGATGCTATAACAGGGATAACTAATAGTAATGTTTTAATTGGTGATGGTACATTGGGTGCAGCTACAAGTTCTGGTGATGATAATGTTTTAATTGGTAAATGGTCAGCAGTAAGTTCTCCTTCTCTGGGTACAAGAAATGTTTTTCTCGGGGTAAGGACAGGAAATCTTAATCAGGGAGATGAAAATATATTTATTGGAGCTGATGCAGGGAGAGATGAAACAGGTTCTGATACTTTAATGATTGATACAAGAGATAGATTTAACGAAGCTGATGGAAGAACTGGGGCGATTATTTATGGTTTAATGAACTCTAATCCTATATTACAAAAACTAGTTTTTAATGCTGATGTAAATATTTCAGGAGGTTTGGTTGTTACTGGAAATATAACATCTGAAAATGTTTTCATCCCTCAATATTTATTTATGCACACTAATGTAACTATTCCAGTTTTAGGAGTTGATACTTGGACTAATATAACTTTTGACCAAGAGGTTTCTGACATAAAACAAGGTATTTCTCATACTCGTGATAGTGATTTTAATAATACTTTTATGTTTATGGAAACAGGAGTATATGATGTTTCTTATGATGTTGATGTTGAAGATACTTCAGCAAGTGCTTCAAATATAGATGTTGCTGTTAGGATGGTTAATTCAACAGGTGGAGAGGTTATTGGTTCTGTTTTTGAAGCAGATATAACAAAACAGGGGACAGAAGTTGAGTTATCCCATGAATTTTTAATTGAGGTTGTTGATAATCAAAGGTATTCTTTGCAGTTTATTGCTCAGGATGTGGATGTTCAAATATCTACTCATGGGACTTATGGAGATCATCCTGAGAGTGCTTCGATAGTAATAAAAAAGGTGGCTAATTTAAAATGAAAAAACAAATAATAACAGCGTTGGGAATATTCCTTTTTGGAATAATTTTAGTAACAGCTCAGGCAGTTTTAAACAACAGAGATATAACTTTAACAAAAACAGAAAAATTAAATTTAGAAAGTATTAATCTTGGAGATTATTCAACTACTGATTATGAAATGAATGGAAATTATAGTAGATGTTTAAATAAAAAAGTTTGTGGAGATAGGGAGATTAAGGATTGTTATTTTGAGAATGTTGTTGTTGAAGAAAATCAAACAGACGCTGATTATGTTTGTGGTATGATTATTGTTCAAGATTGTAAAAATGTAATCAATACTTGTTCTGGTTATATCACCGAAGCTGAATTAGATTCTTGGGAAGAAACAAAGATGAAAAAAATTGCTAATGTTACTGCTGAAAGAAAGTTAAATGATGATCCTGAAAAGGTTAGTGAAGGGGTTACAACAATAAAATAAATAGGATTGTTTAATAAGCTTTATAAAATAAAAAAAGTATATAATATTGTGCTGATAGGAAGCGGTCTAAATTCCGTAAAATACGGCACACTCATGATCACCTCTCTTTTTCCTCACCAGAAATGGTGAGGTTTTTTTCTTAATCTATGGTTCTTAAAAAGTTTATATGGTAACTAAGGTTACCATATAAATAGAAATATACAAACAAGTCCAAACAAGTCCAAACAAGTACAAACAAGTCCAAACAAGTCCAAACAAGTACAAACTTATACAAACAAATACAAACAAGTACAAACTTATACAAACAAATACAAACAAGTACAAACTTATACAAACAAATACAAACAAGTACAAACTTATACAAACAAATACAAACACAAAATAGAAATGTTTAAATAGTTATTCTCTCTCTCTATTTCTATGGTAAAAAAGGAATGTGATAAATGCGGATCAAAACTAGTATATGTTCGTATAAAAACTAATGAATTAGTTTGTAGGGGATGTGGAAATATTAAAAAAATGAATACTCAAATTATTAGAAGGAGGGAAAAAAATGAATAAGAAATATTTATTGTTAATGTTACCATTGTTTGTAATAACTTTAGTAATGGCTGTTTATGTTGTTAATTCTTTTGTATTAACAACTGATGTGATAGAACCATTCACAGTTGAATATGCAATTATTGGAGATGCTAGTAATTGGGATGGTATTACAACTTGTCAAACTTATGCTGGTGAATGGACTCCAGGAGCTGATGTAGATGTTGGAGGACTTTATGCTGGAGAAGGTAGAATGATTTGTGCAAAGATTACAAACGCTGGTGAAGGAGAAGTAGATTATACTTTTAATGGAGAAGTAACTGCAGGACCAGAAGCATGTACAACTATCTTTAGTGGTTTAAATGAAATTGGAGTAGTTCCAGGATTAAGCACTGTAAAGACTGGTGCAGAGGTTTTAATTGAAGATGGTGCAGCTTCAGTAGAAGATTGTCAAATAACATTATCAGTTAGCAGAGGATAATTAGATTAGAATTTTTATTTTTTTATTTTTAAAATTTTAGGAGAAAGAAAACATGAAACAAATAACATTAATAATATTGAGCATAATAATTTTAACAACAACAGCTTCTGCTTTAAATATTTATCCAGGAGAAACTATAATCATATCAAATGATATGGGGATAGAAAATTTGGTTTATACCATAGTTGGAAATACAAGTGAGGTTAAACCATTTGATGTTCAAATTGATTCAGAAAATATTACTATAACCTTTCCACAAGATATGATACCAGATTCATATGAGATTATATTTTTAGAAGAACAAACTAAAACTGTTGTTGAAACTATTACTGTTGGTGGTGGGGGTGGAGGAACTAGAACTATTTACAAAGATAGGAACATAACAAAAACTGAAATAATTGAAAAAGATATAATTAAGGAAGTTCCTGGAGAAACCATAATTGAAGAAAAAGTTGTTGAAAAGATTATTATTAAAGCTCCAGCTTGGGCCTGGATATTAATTATTTTATTAATTATAACATTAATAATTTTAGTGATTATGATGTTTACTTCTTGAGGATAAAAATTCACAACTTGAAAGTTAAACTAAATCTTTATAAATAAAAGATGGTTATTAATTCAATGAGATATAAGAAAATTAGTGGTGAGAAAAATGGAAGAGGTTGAGTTTGTTTTTTTATCATATTTAGACGAGAATGATATTAAGAGAGAGGGATACGTTGAGTTAGTTTATTTGGATAGTTCTATGATTAAGTTTAAAACAAAAGGTAATTTGATTAGTTTACCTACATCAAGGATTCTTAAATTAAAGCAGAAATTAAACGAGGTGAGTGGATGAAAAAGATATTTGTATGTTCAAGACTAAGAGGAGATATCAAAAGAAATACTCAAAGGGCTAAAAACTTTTGTAGGAAAATTATTATGGAAGGAAATATTCCTCTCGCACCTCATGTTTATTTTACACAGTTTTTAGATGAATTAAAAGAAGAAGAAAGAAATATGGGAATCAATGCTGGATTGGAATGGATTAAAGAATGCGATGAGGTTTGGGTATTTGATAAGGAGATTAGTGCTGGGATGCAGAAAGAGATAGAGTTTGCTAAGGAGTTAAATAAAAAGATTAGAGAGGTTAGTGGATGATGGGAACTTTAAAAGATGCTGCAATTGAATATGGTGAGAAGATTGATGAGAATGAATTTGGATTGGTATCACAAAGTTCTGTTAAGTACAAAAATCTCTTTACTAAAAATGCTATAAAAAATAGATTCAAAAAAGGGAATGTCCCATGGAGTAAGGGGAGAAAATTAGGATACAATAAAAAACAGGCTGATAAAATAAGAGGAAGAAAAATGTCTGAAGAACAAAAACAAAAGATTAGTAAGGCGTTAAAGGGTAGAAAACAACCAGAGGGTTCTTCTGGTGTAGGTAGAATTTGGAGTGATGAATCAAGGAAAAAACTTAGCATGAGTCAGATGGGGAAAAAAAATCCAAACAAGGGGAGAAAGAGAAATTACAAATTCTCAGATGAAACTAAATTAAAAATGTCTATAAGTGCTATGGGTAGAATTTCTGCTAAAAAAGGAAAAACTTTTGAAGAAATGTATGGTTCTGAAAAAGCTAATAAGCTTAAAAATCAAATAAGAAAAAATGTAATAACTCAAATGACTAAAAATTCTCAAGCAGTATCTTCTATAGAAATAACAATTAAAGAATTATTAGATAAAAATAAAATTCAATATATCCATCAATATAATCTTGATAATATTTTTATCCCAGATTTCTTTATTAAAGAAACAAATACTATCTTAGAATGTGATGGAGATTATTGGCATTCAAGAAAAGAAAAGATTGTTACTGATAGGAGAAAAAATGGATATTACAAGTCTAAAGGATTTAGAGTTATAAGATTAAATGAATCTTTAATAAAAAATAATCCCTTACAATGTATTAAAATAATTTTAAATCCCTATATAACTTTTTTTCAAAAAAACTTTGAAGAAGAAGAATATGAATGGACTGTAAATGTTAATAGTGGAGTTTCAAAATGAAAAACTTTAAATGTCCTGAGTGTGGAAGGCTTCACCAAACAAAAGATAATTCTAAAATAGTTATTTGTATATCTTGTGGAGAAAAAATGAAGGAGGTTAAAGAAGAGGATGACAGAAAAGAATAGGGAAGGTAATATAATTGAGGAAGAAGGTATTACTATTTTTGAAATTTTTGATAATGAATTAAAAAGGAAAGGACTAAACCCCAAAAAGATTTTTGACAAATCATTACCAAATTATGAAAGATTAAAAGAAATGTTTTTAGGAGAATTTTCTATTTATACACAATTAGAGATTATGAAATCAAAAGAAACTAAAGGATGGTTTAAACATGATGAATTAAATCAATGGAATAATCTTTATAAAAACAAAAAATTGTTTCTTAATAAACCACAAGAATTAGTAATAAATGAAATACAACAATCAACTTTAGTTGGTAACATCGCTAGATTTTTTTGGAAAGGAAAAAGATTTAAGATGGAACCTGAAATAAATGAGCTTTTTAATCTAACTAATAATAAAATTTATTTTAGGAATAATCCTTTTTATTCTTATATTATTGAGGCAAATATACAAACCATAAAAGATGTTGAAGTTTTAGGAATAATTATTACCGAAGGATACTACATTAAAAAAAAAGAGAAGGGTATATATTATTTTATTTTTGGTATTGATTGGAGGGATAAATCTACTTTTTATATAAGGGGTTCAATAAGTGAAAATTTAAGTTTAAATTCTTTGGGTGACAAACAAGACACCAATGCATTTCCAAAGGAAGAACTTAATATTATAGAAAAAAAATGTCTTAATTATATTTGTAATTTCCTAGATTTTTTAAATCATCCAAATGTAGAAACAAGAATAATTAAAGATAGTCAATATAATCCTGAAAGAATAAAGAAAGGAAAATTTCCATTCCAAGATAAAATAATTATTAATTTAAAAGGAAATTTAAATAGATATATTTATGAAGAAATACCTCAAATAAAAAATAAGAATCCATCATTTGCTTTTTGGGTTAGGGGACATTATGTTCATTTCTGGGATAAAAATAAATATTGTAAATTATATTCATTAAAAGGAGAACAACAAAAAGAAAGGGGTTTACAGATTAATGAAAAAGGTATCATTCGTAAATGGATTTTACCTTATATTAAATACAAAGAGAAAGGCAAACCTAAGGAAAGAATATATAAGATAAGTAAAATAAACAAAATAAATGGTGATATAAATGAAAAAAATAATGAATAAATCCTCAGATATACCTACTACCAAACCTACTGTCACAAACAATACAAATGAAACTAATGTCACAAATGTCACAAACAATACAAATGCATGTGTGACATGTGTAGTGTGTGACAAGGGACTTGCAGGTGAGATATTTGGTGAAAACACTTTTGAGAAAATAATGGTTGTTTTGGCAACAGAAGAAGAAACCTTTACATACGATAAAATTGCAGAAGTCCTAAAAAAAACTGAAGTGTCTATAAGGCAAGTAGTAACACGAAAAAAAGACTATTTTACCATAAAAAAGCCAGATGGTAAGATTTGTCACATATCTTTGTCACAGATAGCAATCAATGAAATCAACCAAAGAATCACCAAATTCGAGTCAGAAAAGAAACAAAAAATTCGCCAACAAACACTACATGCTCAGGAATTAATAAACCAAGAAAAAGATAAAGAAAGCATATTAATTTTAACAAAACAATTATCAAATAAAAGAGAGGGAAATAAATTACCAATTGATTTTAATGAACTTTTAGAAACAGATTATAAACTTGCAGATAAGTTATTAGAATATCCTGAAAGGATAATAGAATCATTTGTTAAACAATATGAAGGAAGATACCATTTAAAATTTACTAATCTTCCTTCAACTATTAATACACACATAGAAAATCTTAGACACCAAGATTTTAATAAATTAAGTGCTGTGGAAGGGAGAGTTGTTTCATTTGGAGAGGTTAGGCCAATAACAACTGAAATTGTATTTGAATGCCCTAGTTGTGGTGCAGAGTTGAATATAAAACAAAACTATAGGAAAGGAATAATAACAAATCCAGAGAGTTGTTTATGTGGAAGAAAAAAAGATTTTTATAAGAAATCAAAGAAGCGAAGGAATTGCTCATATTTAAGATTAGAAGACCTACAAGAGAAAACTGATAATCCCTCACCACAAAGAGTTAAAGCAATAATCTTTGATGGATTATGTGAAGGTGATCAAATAAAAACATTTACTCCTGGAAATGAAATAAAATGTTATGGGATATTAAAAGAAGTTGTAAAACAAAAGAATGGACAAGAAGGATTAGTTGAAGATTTTATATTTGAGATATTAGGTGCAGAACCAATTGAAAAAGATATTGATATAAGTAAATTCACAGAAGAAGAAGTTAGGGAGATAAATGAATTATCAGCGAAGATAAATGAAGAAGGATTAAATCCATTAATAAAATCCTTTGCACCAGATATTCATGGTTATGATTCTATTAAAGGGGCCTTAACCTTACAATTATGTAATAGAATAAATGATTATAAGAATAAAACTATTCGGAACAAATCAAACATACTTTTAATCGGAGACCCAGGTGTAGCTAAATCTATTTTATGTAAGTTTGCTATTGATGTAACAAGGGGGGGCAGGATAGCGGTCGGAGGTGGAAGCTCTGCTGTGGGAATAACTGCTTCAGTTGTAAGAGAAGAAGAATCTATTGGAGGTTATCGTGTAGAACCAGGGGCAATGATATTAGCAAAGGATTTATTATTCTTAGACGAAATGAATAATCTTCAAGAAGAAGACAAATCTAAATTACAAGAGGGGATGTCTGAACAGAAAGTAAGTATTAATAAAGCAAATATCCATTGTGAAATGAAAGTTACCTGTGGAATAATTGCCGCAGCAAATCCAAAGGATGGAAATTTTAAAGATATTGGTTTTAATGTTGAAGACCAGTTTAATATCCCTACACCGATTTTAAATAGATTTGATACTATATTTGTTTTGAGAGATATTGTAGATGAAGAGAATGATAAAAAGATAGCAGATAAAATGATTAAGAGGCATAGAGAAAAGTTAAAGTATACTTATAATAAACCATTCTTAAGAAACTTTTTTGCATATATAAAGAAATTTGAAGAACCAGAAATAAATGATAATGTAGAAAAGATATTACAGAAGGTATACTTTACAGCTAGAAAATATAATGATATGGGAGTTAAAATTAATCCAAGGTTCTTAGAAGCTGTTAATAGAATGGCTATTGCTTCTGCAAAAATAAGATTAAGTTCTAAGGTAGAGTTTAAAGATATAGAAAGAACATTAAATATTATTAAAGATTCTCAATATAAAATTGATACTAAATTAATTTTAAGAGAATTAAATCAAATTTAAAATGACAAAACCACTAAAAACCAAAAATTGCATCCGTTGCCAATCCTCTTTCGTCATAGAATCTAAACACCAGGAAAGAACCTCCAGATGCAATTCATGCGAAAAAGAATTAAAAGAGGTAGAAGAAGAATGAAATTTAAACCACACTTAATAATGGCATTGCTATTTGGAATAGTTATTGGAATAATAAACCTTGGAATTGGTTTAAGTTTATCAGAAATAATCCTTGCAGTTTTTGGTTTTCAAACAATCTGTTTTATTACTTATAAATTATTTGTAGAAGAAAAATAATGGTTCCTAAAACATATAACCTAACAAAAGTAGAAAGACAAGTCCTTTGGAGAAAATACCTCAGTCAAGGCCTCACTTCAGAAGAATCACAGGAAAAGGTAGATGTAATAGTAGAACACCTAAATAACCTAGTCACAACGCTTAAAACAAAGAATAAGACACCTCAGGAAATAGATAACAAGTTTAAACAAGAATTCTATAAAATATGTGAGAGGCTAGACAAATGAACCCAAACACTAAACATAAACTAAAAGGTGTTTGCTGTATCTGCTCTGATCCTACTTTTGCTTGGAAAGATAAAAAGAAATATTGTAGTAGATGCTTTAGGTATAAGAAAAGAGGTTTTACAAATAAACAACTAATTAAGGAGTTTAGATGATAATCAACCAAACAAAAATAAACAATTGGGGTTCTCAACCGATTTTCCTCATTAATGACAGGATATGTTAAGTAGTTATTGTTTGTAACTTATCCTTATATATCCTGGTGTAACTATAAAGTAATTAGAAAGGTTTATATAGTATTATAATATTATATTATTATAAAAACAAAAGAAGAGCTATAAACAAAAGAAGAGCTATATCACCAATGATATGAGGTGTGATGCCTTACAAAAATAAAATGGCAACAACAATACAAATATCAGATAAACTTTGGATGGAGTTATTAAAATTAAAAACTCCTGAAGATAAAACTTTTGAAGAAGTAATTTGGAGGTTGATTGGAAAATGAAACAACCAACAGCACAAGAATTTATAGATTTACCAGATAATATCAATCGTGTTGAGATTGGGCAATGGTATACTAAAAGAATGAGAGAACTTAGAAAGGAGGAAACAATTAAAAATGAAAGATAAAATAGAATTAGGTGATAAAGTACAATGTAAGTATTCAGGTTTTACAGGAATAGCTGTTGCAAAACAAGAGTTCATAAATAAATGTGTCCAGTTTACAGTAATTCCAAAACATTCTAAATCAAAACAATTTATTCCTCCAGAAGAAATAACTATGGATGAACAAAGTTTAATTATAATTAAAAAGAAAAAACCAGATTTTGAACCAGAAGAAGTTGAAGAACCACCTGGTGGGCCTAATAGGAAAGATGTTAGGCAAAGGGGTTTTTAAAATTTAAATAACATAGGAGGTAAAACAAAATCGAAAACAAAAGTCTAAAAGAAGCTGCAAGGGATTATGTTCCAAAGCGAACTCTAAATGTAACTGACCTAGAAAAAGTTAATCTTTCAGTTCCAATAGAAGATAGAACTGGAAAAGATAAACAGGATAAGTCATTTGATTACAAAGTTATTGTAATTAATGAGCAAGAGTATCGTGTCCCTGGAACTGTACTTGAAGAAATTCAAAAGATTATTAAGTTGAAACCAGAAGCAAAATTTGTAAAGGTTACTTCAACAGGATCTGGATTGAACACTACTTATTCAGTAGAATATTTAGAAGAACAAGAAAGTCCAAATTAAATTATTATATTTGCTTTTTAAGCATACTAAAATCTTGGAAGGGGGAGTAGCTACTCCCTTCCTTTTAAAATAAAAATGGAAACACTAGAAAATAAAACACCCGAAGAAGAAATAATAGAATTAGGAACAACTCCATTGCATCCTCAAATTGAAAAGTTTTTAAAACGTTGGGGAACTAATTACCAACCAACTTATGCAGAGGATGGGCCTACAACTGTTTATGATGATGGGGGAAGTAATTAGAATGAAAAGTTCGCATAATATATGTTGTGAGAAGGTTTAAAATGAAAACTAAAAATGAATTAAATATTGAATTAGAAAGATTAAATAAAACTAATCTTGGGTTTTTAAAAAATAGAGGAAATCAAAACATGAAAATAAACGAACCTGATGGAAAATATGAAGAGTTTAGCAAGAGATTTGAAAGTTGGATTGGAAGATTAAGTTGGATAGGTGATGGATATTGGAAGGCTTGTAATAGAGATTTTTCAGAATTTAAGT
>SDBT01006328.1_pt1 | contig 19672 bp, 19 predicted proteins | sample 2277101 | NCBI WGS metagenome assembly SDBT01 (sample SAMN10404973, study PRJNA504765) | marine sediment metagenome | isolation source: marine sediment core GS10_PC15, 103 cmbsf | place: Arctic Ocean: Southern Knipovich Ridge | collected 2010 | reverse complement strand
GGCTTTTTAGAATTCGGTCGTATCGACCGTTGCTCCAAGATTCTCGCCCGGAAGGACGGCTTCGGGAGCAGGGACTTCCGCTACAGGCGCGGCCACTTCAGTCTCGGGCATCGGTGCTGCCAGAGAGACCTGCCCACGCTCGGAAGTGTCGAACTCGCTACTCTCTCTGAGCTTGCGCAGAAAGTTGTGGTAAACCCACTTGCCATCCCCGATTAGCCCGCGCTCTTGAGCAGCGTCAACCAAGCTCTGGGAAGAAAGGGGACCGCCGCCCAGTTCCATTAGAACTGTGCGTCCGGCTTCTACATAGTTTCCTAAAGACTTACGACCCATGATTTGCTCCTTTTGAGTAGAACCCTTTCTTGGGTTCATTAGAAATATAAGTCAATTTCCCCTATTTGTCAAACGCAGATTTGTAGCTGGGAACATACGTAGTAGTGGCAGTGGTGTTTGACCAAAGAGCAGGGCTGTCGATCACGATGTTTTGTTCCTTATCAATGATGACGTTGCTGGCGTTCTTATAGGACGCACAGTCCACTTTTACTGCCTTGTCTCTGTACTTCGCCCCGTATTTCACCTCTTCGATGTTTCTTGCTTTCTTTCTCTTATTCGGTGGGCCTTGTTTCCATTCAGAGGGGTCCTCTTGGAAGTAGGCCCATTGTGGGAAGAGAGAAGCGAAGTGGGTTCCGCACTCCTGGCCCATGCGTATCAGCTCCTGAACCAGATGGGCTTTACGAGTCATTCTCCGGGCATACCTCTTCTTCGATCGAAGGATATATTCTAAGGAGATGTCGAACTTCGTGAACTTGGCGCTGATTCTAAGGGTTCCGTAGCCGTGGTTCTCGGTAGCCCTACGGAAACCTTTGCAGCACTCACTGTCTCGGAGCATGTCTAGGTACTCGTTCCGGTCCACTAAATCGGTGAAGAAGTAGACGTGGAGGCCTCGCTTGGTTTTGTAGACCCAGGCGTCGCCTAAGCCATGCTCCTCCTGAAGAACTTTCACCTGCTTCCTTACGTGGGTCTTGATGTTCTTCCCATCGTAATCGAACATCGGCATGTGCAATTCTTTGCCGGCTGTGCTGACGTTGGCGCTGATTACTCCGATGCAGAATTCCCGCCAGTTATACATTTTGCCATAGCTTGAGTGGATAGTAATGAAGAAGCGGGCCAGAAGAGACTTGATGTTTGTGTACACCATCTCCCCGGGGTTAACCGTGTTCTCTGAATAATCGTCTGCCCGTTGACTGCGAGGGTAGAAGACCAAGTATTCTTTGGATCTATAGCGAGGAAATATTTCCTTAGACGTGGCTGAACCCTTTTCGGTGGGCACTTCGTGAGGCTCACCGACAACCACGGGCGCAGCAAGCTCAGCCGCATACAGCTTTTGGAACACTTCCTTTTGGATCTGAGAGTAGTCGATGGCCACCTTCTTGGTACCATCGAAGGCATTCTTGGCACCGTCGAAGGCACTCGCATATGATGATATCCTGAATTTGTTGCTCATAGTTACTCTTCCTGATCAGGTTTCAACGTCTTCAGAATACGTTTGGCATAAACTTCACATGTGTTGGCGTTGTCGTCTGACAGGCTGGGAGTGGAGTTCACTTCCAGCACAAAGGGCTGCTTGGTTCGGAGTTTATACATCACGTCCACTGCTCCGAAGTCCATTCCTAGTGAAGCGATAGCCTGCTTTGCGGCGTACCGCACCACGTCCAACTCCTCTGCTCTGCGATTCTGCTGCCCGAGAAAGGTCCATCCAAACTCGTGATTCTTTTGAGGCTCGTTTGGGTCCGGCTGGGTATCTCCCTGCCAGACCTTCTCGGAAACCTTGATGGAAACGTAGTGATCAGCAGTTCTTTCTTTGGACGGGATCTCCCGGTACCTTGCTTTGATGAAGGTGTGGACACGGTACTCTCGCGTCTGAGGAATGAACTCTAAGAAGTGAGTTGCGCCGGCATCTGTGGCCCGTTGGAGATCCCGGGAGGTCTTGCAGAACCAGAAACCTCTACCTTTGCGGTGGTAACTGGTTCTACCGATGACCGGAAGGCCTTCCTTCGGGATGTCCCGCGAGCGGAGGAAGAGGGTTGGGGCAGGGATCTCTGCTTCTTTAAAGATAATTCGGGCCCTCCTCTTGTTAGAGGCGGCCCGGACCATGTCTTGGGAGTTTAAAGTGGCGCCGTCGTATCTGAACTCTTCAGTAGTTCCAAGGTTGACTACCAGTTCGGGAGTTTGGCCCTTCCTAAGTAGAGTTTGGAACCGCCCCGGGAATCCTCCTCGAACCGGCCCTTCGTATAGTTCTTCTAAGGCCTTTCTGAGCGCCCGGCCTGAGTACACCCCTGAGTTATTGTAGAGAATATAAAGCATGGTAGGATCCTCAATCTTTGATTACCCGAAAGAGATCCACTACTCTGTGGAACTGGTGGGGAGGGATCTCAAGCCCCCATGTGCTTACTGTAACCTACTGTTTCTGTAAGTATGGGCTCCAGGCCTTTATCGCCAGTCCCTTCACCACGAGAACCCCAATCCGTAGAAGAACCTACGGCAACTGGTGTTACGGCATGGTAGCTTCTGCTTGGTTCGGCCGCATCGGTCAAAGCTTCTACGCTACGAGGCAGTTTACCCTTACCAAACTTCCACACCCATCCTATTATCCAGCACAACCTCTCTCGCACAACCAACAAGCATGATCTACATCATCATGTAGAAACCTGTTGATCTTAGTGTGCAGCCCTTAACCCAGGTTGGCAGTGACGAAGCCTAAGCTAGTATTGCGAACTAGGGAGAAGGTTGAGGTCCCTGAGGTAGTGAGAGGAAACCGCCCGACTCGAAGCCGGGTACAGTGATCCCTTACAGATACTAAGAGTAAGTCGTTCTTCACACGAGTAGATAATCCGTTACTAACCTACTAAGCAAAGTTCGAAAACAAGCCTTTTGGTCAGCCCCGGAGACATTTTAATTAATTTATATATTCAAAAACCATGGGAACCTCCTTCCCGGTTATCAATTATGGGCTATCAACAGTTACCATGGGGTCTTTACCATTAAGGAGAGGTTTAGCCCTGCCTCAATTAAGGAGAGGTTTAGCCCTGCTCAATTAAGGAGAGGTTTAGCCCTGCCTCGATAGTAAATCTGTAAACTGGAGTGGGGGTAAGGATTCGAACCTTACTTTCGCCGATCCTCGACGGATGCTGAGCTTCTGGTCCCGAAAGAGGGCACCTTACTGCATTTGAACAGCATCTGGAAGGGCAGTCTCCTCAAAGAGACAGATCTTGGGTCTTTCGGAGGGAAGGCCTCCTGGTGTGGGAACTCGACGCCCAGATCTTGGCTATGTCTCTTCGAACAAAATGCACGACGTGTTTTAAACCAAGTATAAACTACCCCTAGGTGAACGGCTCCTGAAGTTGGAGGCAACAGGAGCCTATGTCGCATTCCCACCGTTTTACTTATGTCAGAAAGGCCAGCTGTCATTCCGTTGACCAGCGCCAACTGGACGACTAGACCAAGTCCAACTAAGACGACGCATTTGGAGGGTGTGTTCCTCTACTATTGTCGTAGCAGCCGTAAGCTTCACCGAAATGCCGGACGAAAAGGTGCAGATCTGCGAGGTCTTCGTTTAGACAACGTAGGTTGTTAAACCTCCTTTTGGTTTGCTGTCTTTCCGACCTCTGTCGTCACCCAGCCCTGTTACACAAATCAGGAGTGGCTCACATAGGGCCTTTTCTTAGGGAATTAAGTTCGGATCCATTAGACAGGTTCCGAACGTACGAAAGCCCACCAAGAAGGTGGGCTTTCTTTTTGGCCGCGGGAGATTTTATGGAGGATCTCCTGCACCGGACTTGATTTTTCACGGCCATGGTACCAGATAGATTTCTTCTACTCTGGTTATGAGAAACTCTTACCACATCCACAACTGTTTTGGGAGTTCGGATTGTCGATCTCGAAGCCAGATCGGTCCAAACCATCGTGGAAATCCATAGTAGATCCGCTTAGCATGATTCCAGACTTTGGATCAACTAGGATCTTTAGCCCGTTCTCATATTCATATACGAAATCGTCGTCTGTGGGGTTGTCCCACCCAATTTTATATTGGAGTCCGGAACAACCTCCGCCAATTATAGCAACTCGAAGTCCCTCCTTGGGGGTCTCTTCCCTACTTAGGAGAACCTTCGCTTGTTCCTGGGCTGCTTCCGTCAGCTTGAGCACTTCCGTCATTGCTTTCCTCCAGATACTCTTTAGCTAGTTTGAGAAGCTCCGTCCTGCTATTGAGTTTAGGAGCCTCTTCTACAGCGTCGAATAGAAATTTGATAACTCTGCCGACAGCTGGCGAGGCCCCAATGTTGAAGTGTTCCATGATGTCTTTGCCGTTCACCTTGAGGTCTCGAAGGCTGTGGGCAGAAGACTTCTCGTACACTTCTCGGAGACGGGCTTGGAAATCCCGTTGCTTCTGAGTGACTGGCAGGTGGGCTTTGAGTTCGTTACCCATTCGATCTGCCTGTCGTAGCAGAAACTGAGGGTGGCTGTTTAAGTCCTCCAAGTCCTCCTTGGTAATCTCGCAATTCCGAATGAAGCGGCGAACAGCCTTGTCCGTCCACTCTCGGTCGTACTTGTACTGGTGGTATCTCACCAGATGGACGACCTCTTCGATAAAGTCTTTCGAAAACCGAAGGCGAGTCATCATCTGAAAGGCCAGACGTGTAGAGACGATCTCGTGGTTGTGAAACGAGACGTCATTTGGACCGTCACCGTCCGGCTTGACTGCCCGAGTTGGGGCTTTCCCCAAGTCGTGGCACAAAGCACCGAAGCGGACATCCAACCTGTCGCTCAGGCCGCAAGCCGCGTCCGTTGCGTAGATCAGGTGCTCGAAGACAGGATAAGAGTGGTGCTTAGGATTCTGACCGCAGCCTATGCAAGCGGCCAGTTCTGGCAGCACTACTTCGAGAAGCCCCGTTCGTGCCATAGTCTTGAAGGCCCGGGAAGGCTTATCAGTCCTCATGATCTTAACCAGCTCGTCGTGGATTCTCTCGGGAGCCACAGTCTCGCTGAGCTTGGCGTACCTCTTGATCGCGCCGAAGGTGTTACCCTCTAATCGATAACCTGTCCGGGCTACCAGAACCATTGCTCGCATCATGCGCAGCGGGTCCTCATGGATCCGGTCTTCCGGGTTTCCTACGGCCACAACCAGTCGCCGCCGAAGGTGTTCGAGACCATTGTGGAAGTCGATTACGTCTCGCCTGTCGAACTTCCCGTCTTCGTCGATGCAATCGATGTCGAGATACATAGCATTTAGCGTGAAGTCTCGCCTCCGGGAGTCTTCTTCTACAGAAATGGCTGGATCAGAATGGACCATGAAGTCTCGGTGCCCCTCGCCTGTGCTCACTTCTGTCCGAGGGAAGGCAATTTCGATGGAGCCCCGAGATCGCTTTGGTCTAAAAAGATATACTCCAAAAGATTTACCGACCAACCGTAAATCCCCTCTTTTACGTAGGAAGTCTTCGAAGTCAGGGGGTGCGACGTTCCTTACCACAAGGTCTAAGTCGTTAGGTTCCTTTCGGCGAACTAAATCCCTGATGGTGCCGCCGACTAAGAAAACCTCTGCACCCAGCTCCTCTCGAAGCTCCCGCAGAGCTTTCAATCGTTTCATTATGTTCTCTCCCTGGCAGGGCCCCCTAGGGTGCTGCCCGTTTGGGCTAAGAGTTGGTAGCCTCCTTAGCCATGCGCGTCTTTCCGAAGAACTGAAGGGTTTCCTCCTTGATCTGGCGCGCCCTCTCTCGGGTAAAGCCTTTCTTCTCTCCCACCTGCTCCAAAGTGTTCCCTTGCAGGAGGAGAGCGATGACATCCCGGGCGTCAGGGTTTAACCCGTCGAGAAACTTCTCCAGAAACTCTCGTTGAGCAGTCACATCTTCGGGCGAGGCTTCGAACTCCGTTTCTTGTTCGAAGCTTTCGATGTCCTGTTCTACCTTGAGGACACTCAGAATCATCTGCTCATACGTCTTGTCTGAGTTCCCAGCTAGGTTCCGAACCCGTTCCTTGAGCCTATTAACCTGCTCTGCGAACTCAGCTGGCGCGACCGAATCGAACTCAGGAGATTCGAAGTTGAGAAGGGCTGCCTCGGCGCTTCCTTGGTACTCGTACCCGTTTACGAGGTTCCGAATCTGGCTGACCAAGGCGATAGCTCGGGCCATGTAGTTCGGAATCGTGTACATTGTGTTGTTCGCCAGGAAGAATTCGAACATCTGGCTCTTTATGCGAATGATCGCCAGCTGGTGAAAGCTTTTGGGGCCGGTGCTCTTTTCTGGATCCCAGCGCTGGATAGCATCCAATAGTCCGATCAGTCCCTCGACCACTAGATCCTCGTAGTCGACAGTTGGTCGGGTGTACTTGCGGGCAAGCATCAGGATCTCTCGGAAGTAGGACTTCAGAATGTCGAGCGTGTCGTACTTACGCGGATCTTCCACTCTGAGAATCGGGCCTTTGAGGCCTTCCTTGAGGATCTTCAGCTCATGTTTGCTGCTCATTGCGTGTTGCTCCTATGAGGCGACCCGTGCTTGGAACGGCAGGGCCCGCTTCGATGTAACCAGCTGTTTCTAGGTACCTTCGTCCTTCCTCGGTAAGAAGGCGACCTCTCTTTGTTCTTACTAATAGTCCTTCTTGAATAAGGTAGGGTTCGATGGTGTTCTCCACGCTCTTGCGATCCTCATTAGCAATCGCGGCTAAGGTATCAACACCTACTGGATCGTTCAATCGAGACAGTTGCTTTAGGATCTTGATGTCGGTTTTAGTTAGGCCTCTATCATCTACCCTGAGGAAATCCCTAAAGACCGTTTCGGCCAACTGTCGGGTTATTACCCGCTTGTAAGTAGGGTTACTTCGACCAGCAACCACAGCCGCATCCGACAAGCGATCTAGGAAGCGCACAATCAAGCGGGGAACTCCCCGTGACCGCTTTGCAATAGCTTCTGGCACCCCGTCCCCAAGCGTGAGGTCTTGGCTCTTGGCATGTATTCCTGCTATCTTTATGGCTTCGTCCATCGAATAGGTTTCGAATTCTGATTGGATCTTGAACCTATCCAAGAATGGCTTGGAAAGCTTTCCAGGAAGGGTGGTTGCCCCAATGAGGGTGAAGCGTGGGACCCACTCGAAGACATCCTGGCCTTGGAGGGTTACGGGTAATTTCCAATCTTGCATGGCGATCCCGAGGTTTTCCTGTGCCAAGAGAGGCAACTGGTGACACTCGTCGCAGAAAACCACCTGAGGCTGAATCCTTGCGACCACCTTACCTTCAGTATCATACCCTTCGCCGGGCATTCTCATGAAGAGTTTTCGGAGGTCTGAAATCTTCTTGGCTGTTCCTGGGGTTAGAGCCAGAGGCCGAGTCCCAAACTCTCTAGCAATAGCCTCAGCTAGGGTCGTCTTTCCCGTACCTGCTGGTCCTTTCAGGAGGATATGTGGTAACGCAGAGTTTCTGTCCTTAGCAGCGGCGATAGAGATCCGTAGTAGCTGTATCAGGTCTTCGTTGCCAATAAAAGCATTCAATGTAATCATAATAGTACCTCGTATCTTAAATATACGACACTATACGTAGCAAGTCAAGGCTAGTGCATTAGGATCGGTCCGGGCCCCATGAAGGGGAATCCGTCAAAGCTGCCTTCGCACCCATTACAGTTAGGTAGCTGACAATCAAGGCACAGAAGACCCCTGTGGCCACCGCTTTTCCCAGCTGCGGAAGAATTCGTTGTTTCGTCGTCACCCTTTTTATGGCTGACATCCGCCAGCACCTCCTCTATCGAGCGGTCGTCTGCCTGAACCAGGCGCTCCATCTGTTCCAAGTGAATCTTGGCCCCGATTTCGTCGCCGGAAACCCTGAACTCTGCTACTGCCGGCTTGTACGTCGAGGGGATTCGATTGTAGTAGTTACCTGCGCCGCCGTAGCAATCCCAGGCATCAGGTTCCACCTTAGATGGTTCCCAATTGTGGAGACTCTTCACTTCGGTGCTAGTTAGAGTCGTGGCCAGGAACTCCTGAATCCTTTTCCACGCGTCTTCTTGTTGGTTCTTGCTGATGTGGGAGTAACTATAGGTGTTATTCCCGAGGTGCCTCTCGATTGTAACAATTTCCCACTGATTACTGTGAAAGGCCTCCGTCCCCTTGTTGAGGGTTTTGGCAACAGCGGAGTACACTCTCCCTTGAAGCGTGTGGCCGAAGGTACCTGAAGGAGGAAGGTAGCTGGTGACCACTACCTTCTTCTTCTCGACGGCGCCTCTTGCGCTGGCGACGCTCTCAAAGATGATGCCGCCGCGCTGAAGCTCGACCTCTATTCTTTTGGGATCCACCATTCCGGTATCCTTTTGTTGACTGACCAGACTACCGCTCTCTGCCCTGATGATTTCTTGGATCATCTGGAAGGCGTTGTTCTGGGATTCCGGACTCCTGTCGAAGGCTTCATCTTCGATGACGTTTTCTGACTCGTCTAAAGTCCAAACTAACTCAATGACGTAATAGTTCTCAAGGTTGAGATCACACATTGCGTCCCCGAACTTTTCGGAGAAGCCTGTAACTATATATCTTCCAGAGGGGGAATCCCGTACTCCCAAGACAAAGGTTCGGAAGTCTGCTTCGGGCTCATCCACGGCACTTCGGCTGATGAGTTGGACTTCCAAGTCGGATTTGAGCATTGTTTATTCCATGCAGGAGCTGTCCGTGTTAGTAGGATTACGTCATGTCCATCCGCGGGATACCGCTCTCCTCTGTGGAACCCCAAGTTCTCAAAGAGTTCGATGCTGGCTTTGTTGCCCGCATTGACGGTGCAGTAAACCAAGGGCGTAGCGACTTGGTCAAGTGCTCTCTTAGCCACGAACTGGCCAACTCCCTTGCGTCTCCATTGGGGCCGAACCACAAGGTGCTTGATCTCGCTGAATACGAAGCTAACTTTCTCTATGCCCGCAGCCCCAATCACAAATTTACCATGCGTCTCAACCACATAGTCGATCCGGCTCTCGATGATATCAACGCTTCTTCGTTTGAGTGAGAGCCCATTGTGGACGTTAATAAGGCTGGAAAGTTGTTTGGCTATCTCATAGTCTGGTAAGGTGTGAGAAAACATACTACTCCTCTAAGGTCTTGAGAACCTCCCTGGCCTTCTTGCGGCTAAGCCCTGGCATCAGTCGCTTCAGGCGCGCGATGAGTTCCGTCGGAGCTTCCTCCTCTTTGGTCCCCACCTTAGCTGCGTTCCTCTTGGGCTTCTCAGCCTTGGCGAATTCCTGAATGGCAGACACATAAAGACCCATTTGCTCTTCACTGAGTCCTGGGGCAGAGATGACGCCTGTTACTCGAACAATGCCATCATCTACAACGACGGTGGCTGCCCCCATGTCTAAGCCGCTGGCATCGATAGCATTTATGGCTTGGCCCAGCGCCTCGCCTTGTACCTCTCCCAACGGGACCTCCTCTAGGGTCCAGCCGTGAGTCACGCTACGTTGCATGTGATTAGGTCCGGTGAGCAGCTCTTGGGCTAGCTCCTCGGTGATCCACCCAATCTCCTTCTCTGTTGCTTGTATCTGAACCTCTTCCTTCTTGGCCCGCCGTTGCACCTTCTTTAGGAGATGCTCGCCGAACTTCTTGAGGGGATCCCCGGCCAAGACCTTTTTCTCTGCGGCCAGGGCCGTGTCTCGGAAGACATGGATCTTGAACTCGGTGCCTGGACAGAAGGAACGGAAGTAGTTGATCTTAGGGATACCTTTTGCACGCTTGCCAGCGGCCCGCACCACGTCATCGACGGTGTAACAAAAGGTGGGGTACCCTTTGTGAAACTCATTGAGGCCTAGGAGAGGGAAGTCCAAGTCTCCTTCTTCCAAGGCTGTTAGTGTCTTGGCCAGGAGGCTGATCCCATCTTCCGTCCTGAAGGCGAAACCCGGAGTACTAACTCCTGCGTCTCGGAGTTTCTGGAGAGTTAACAGTTTGTTCCGGCTCTCTTCCACTACGTCCATGTGGTTGAGAACGCGGATCTCCCGCTTCCCAATCTTGTCGGCCAAGACCCCAGAGTTATACTTCTCTCCCGGCTTGCAACCCCAGCCGATGATCAGGTCGAAGTCCGCAAAGGGGGGAGTCTTTTTGCCGGCCTTGAATTTCAGCGCCTCGGCCAACTTCGGACCGGAAGTGTCCGAGCCGTAAGAGTACCAAACGTAACCGCTCATAGCTTTGCCTCCACTGCCTCTAGGGCAGACTTGAGTGCCATAGGTGGTTTACTCACCAATGGGGGATGGTTTCCCAGCCAGTTCCTTCGGATATCCAGATTGTACTTTTGAGGTTCTATCTTCACCAGCTCAATAAGAGCAGTGATCTCCTCTGAGTAATCGTCAAAGCGATCCAAGTCCCTGATCTGAGACTCCCACGCCTGGATGTCATCCTCTTTAACCGAGCCCTGCATGGCGCAGTTGATGACGCTTCGAACATCTTGGATCCTTCTAAGCTTGAAGCTCCTGAGGAGAGACTTGCGACTCGCAGGTGCGCTTGCCCAGTCCAGATCAAAGTGGGTATCAGCGATGCGTCCGTATGCTGTCTCGGTGATGGCTTTAGCAACTCCTAACACAATCCGAGATAAAGTCGGGTGGGTCATCCAGAGCCCGCTAAGTACTCGGTATTCAAACCTATCTTGTTCCTCGTAATCCGCTCGTATGTCGCCAGCTTTACCGTAGTTGTAAGGACAACCGTTGCGTCGGAGATGAGGATCGGGCATGTCGAACTGTACTAGCGGGTAAGCCAGCAGACCATCCAATACAGTGGCTATCCTTTCGTAGACAGGAAATGCGTGCTGGGGATTTAGTTGGATGGGCCTGCCCAGATGGATGTGCCCTCCAAACCAGTAAACCCGCTCTTGATCTTGGAAGGTTGCGCCACCCTTCCACCTGTACTGGTCAACCGCCGCCGGGGCGTTTTCCAGAATCCCTTGAATGTTAGCTACAACCTCAATGTGGTTGTTGCTAGGAGGAGGTCGAACTTCGACGCTGGGTCCGTCGCTGCCGAATACCCCCGCGTGTTCAACGACCCGATTCCCCCGAACCAGAACACCGTCGCTAGAGATGAGTCCAAACTCCGGATCGGCCCCTACGGTGATCGCTTCCACCCTATCGGAGATCCAGACACTCTCACCTTCCCTTTGACTAAACCTCTGTTGGACAGACCGAGTAACGAACCCTACGGCTAGCGCTTCCTCATCCGAGAGTTTACCTTGTCGTATTCTGAGAGCCAAATTTCGGATGTCGTCCTTGTAGGCAGGCTTGACCACTAAGGCCAGCTGGTATTTTCCTTTACCTAGGGCGACTGTTTCGTTTGAGAATCCAAAGTACTCTCGGGCCTTTTTAGGGAAGCGAATAAAATCGTTCTCCCCTTTCCCCGACATTGTAGACGAGGCCAGGAGGCGGAGCTGTACTTTTCTAGACATACCCCCCTCAACAGGTTAGCTTACCCGGAAATGTCCACCGAGGTGTTGCTTTTTATCTTCCGCTCTCTTAAAGCTCGCTCGAAGTTCCTCGATAATTTTCTTGGTGTCGTTGGAAGACAAGACTTCCTTCGCAGTTTTAAGGACGTCCTTCTTTCTCTGCGCATTTAGCTCAGGGAATGCGTTCACCACCAGCTCAACGTTGCCGAAGTCGAGGTCGTATCCCCCGGCTCCGAGAGCTAGAAGGGCTTGGACAACAGCCTTGTGTTCCCATACGTGGTTCTGGCTGCGCTTCTTCTTCTCTTCAGCCTTCTCCAACTTGGAGAGTATCTCCCGTCCCTTAGCTCGGACGTCGTCAACTACCTTCTTGGAATCGATGCGGCTACTGGCGTACCCCAAGTTGAAGTGCAGCTTGGTTAGAAGATTAGCCAACACCACCGGCGACATTCCCTCGATCTCTTTCTCAGTCCGCCCGACGGCTGTGGCAATTTCCTTATTGGTGTCATAGTGTACACAGAGACCGAGAGACCTGGCCTTCTCGTAACCCTTGGTGGCATCCGCCTCGGACCCGATCTCCATCTCGACTATGGTACCGACGTCCTCTTTACCCCCGGCTTGACTGCTCTTTGTGGTGGCAGGAAGGGCAGCAGGAGCTTTTCCGACAGCCTTGGTGGACTTGACGCCTCCCGTACTTGCCTGGCTCCCCGCCGCATGGTTGTACGTGCTCCTGGAGGAAACGTTGGAGTTCTTGGGATCCTTCCAGTCGGCTTCGATCTTTTCGTGGAACCCGCGAATCTCTCCCTTCTCCGAGATCTCGTCAAACGCGTTCCACGTGAACTTACCAGTAGGGAACGGTTTGGTGGTGTCGAAGATCCTGAAGTCTCGATCCGGAAGCATCCTGTCTTCGTGGTGCAGTTCTGGGAGGCTTGAATCCACCAACCTGCGGATGAAATCGTATTTCTCCAGAGCGGATTGGACGAAATTCTTCTGGGAGGCCATCACTACGATGTTCAAGGGCGCGATCATGAAGAATTCCATTGGCCGGCTCTCCCGGAAGACTGCGACTTGCTTCGGGAAGCGAGAGTTCACTACAACACAGGCGAAGGCCCCGTCCAGCCGCTTTCCGACGTATTGAATAACCTCCGGTGTGATGGGTTCGGTGCCCTGCTTGGTCATGTGGTATAGGAGGTGAAAGATGCATTCACTGTCCACCGTACCTTGGCGTTTGAGAACCTTTGGCAGCCGGTCGAATACAACCTCGTGGTTGTAGAGAGTACCATTGTGGACTCCCAATATTGCGTGTCTCTCGTCCAGCTGAACCGCGAACGGGTGATTGTTCTCGTTGGCAGTGCTTCCTACAGTCTTGGCCCGGCAATGGCCGACGAGGGCGGACAATTCTTCAGGGTGTTCTCCCCAGCTGTCCATGATATCGGCGTAGACGATCGGGTCCTCGCACTTGCTTCCTTCTCGAGACTGGAAGAGCCAATCGGTAACTTTCTGGGCCTTTTTGGTCATCATCCAATCCCCGTTGGACATAACTTGATACAGACCGGTAGCGTCCCTGCCTCGGATCTCTGTTTTCAACATCATCTCGGAGAAGAGAATTCTCAAAGCCTTGTTACGGATATCTCTGGATATCTCACTTTTGTATTGGACTACTCCAACAATTCCACACATTCCAAGGGCTCCTTAAACGCAGAATCCGGCAGCAAACCATGGGTTATGGCCTCCTACCATCCGCATTGTCCTGTCTACTGGGATGTCGAAGTTGATGACGTTGTCAGTGATCCGTCCATCTTCGTTCACATCCATAATGAATCCTGTTCCGTCCTTCACGAACTGATACTGATCCTTAGACTGAATGCCTAAGCGCTTCCGAGCGACATCATAGAACTTAACCTCCGATATCGCTAGCACGATGTCATGGTGCATGAGTCGAAGCAGAGCTAAACTTCTTTCGAACTTGAACATGACCATCCGGTGCGGAGAGCGCATGTCAATCATGGCTCCCGTGTAAGCACCAGCTAGCTCCTTAGAGGTAGCAGCCATAGCTGCTTTAGGGCCGAGCCCCATCCTGTCCGTGTAGTAATGATATAGCCGGAAGATAACTTCGGAATCAACCGTGCCTTCCCGGGGAATACGATCTTGGAACTTCTTGAAGATAGCGTCGTCGTTGAATAGGGTTCCGTTGTGGATCCCGATGATAGGGCGGGCATCGATGGGATGATTGTTGTAGTTGTTCGAGCTGCTGCCAGCTGTCGTAGCTCGAGAGTGGAGTAGGATGAAGTTGGTTTGAGGACCTATCCGGCTCAACACCTCATCGAACCTTGGACGAACCACAAATCGATCCGGCCGGAGAGGTTTCTTGAACATGATGCTGTCTACCCCAGAGTCCGGATCGTTGATAACCGCGATTCCGGAAGCATCCATGCCTCGGGGTTGGAGTTCGCGGAGTAACTCTTTGGTTAGCTTCCGAAGAAGAGGATAGGGAATTCTCCCCCGGGATCTTCGCCCGATGGAAATGGTTGCAATGCCGCACATACCGTGCTTCTGCCTCCTATACAGTGATGAGCGCCCCGATCGGGGGGCTCCATCGGTAATTGCTGGACTCGATCATTTGGTACACGACGTCTGCCACTACTGGTGGTTGCGCACCAAGATAAGCTGAGACCTCCTCGATCCACATCTCCACATTTTCGCAATCCACAATACCGGCCAAGTCCACGATTTCACGGACTTCGTCTTCTGCCATGGTGGTGTGGGGATCCAACTCGTCTTGGGGGTACAGATCCGCTTCAATCTTTTCCCATGAGTCACCCTCGATCCGTCGTAAGGAACAAGGGCGCTCGGCTAACGCCATGAGGATCTCGTACGAGGGCCCAAGGTTATGCAGTTCAGGCTTGAGGAGCTGTACCATTTCCCTGGCACTGTCCCTCAACCATGGAATGTAAGGGCCTATCCCTGAAGTGTCGGCATTCCTACACCCATCCCACCCGTTGTTCTGCCCGTTTATCAAGGTATGTTCAATGTCCCGCTGGGACTTGCAATAGTCCCGGTCCCCCACTTCCATGATCCCGTACTGAGATAACCTAACTGCCTTCAATACTAAGGCATAACACAACATAGCCCAAGCGGTTACAGGGGCGGGACACATCACGCTGTCGGCGATTCTATTCTCGATGTGAAAGGTCGTGGCGTCTCCGGCTTGGTCAAACTCACAGAAGTGGTAGGCGACGGATGCGTACTTACCCTTCTGATTGTTGGCCATCGATATGATCTGCTCAGCCAGTTCGGCTTGGACCTTTGCCATCCGGCTCTGGAGGGCGCTAAACCGACGAATGGGCTGCCGGAAGCGGGCCCACCGGGTCAGACTTTCCATCCGAGAGCCGGCGCTCATGATCCAAAACATGGCTAACTCGTATCTGCGGTGTAGTTGGTGCAGGTTGGCCAGGATGATCTCCGGCATCGGCTGCTCTAGCTCGGAGATCGGCTTCCCGATTCTCTGGCCACCGAAGTAGCCTGCCAACACGTGATAGTGTTGACCACAGCGCTCGTTTACGAAGCCACCCCTTTCAGCGATGGGTTCGATGATGCTCCTGCACATCTTGTAGAAGCTCTTCCAGTGGATCCTACGACCAACGGTTGGAACTTCGATCCCACCGTTGTGCTGGAGAGAGTTATCCCTCTTAACTTCTAAGACGCCAAACTCCCCAAACTTCCCGACGAATCCAGTTGGCTGAAGGAGTTCCTTCATCTCCGCGCGAACAGTCTCCGCATCCAGCCGAATGTCTCCACGCTCAACGTTCTTCTTTCCCCGCCGCTCAAACTTGGGGCAGATCGTGCAGAAGGGGGTATGGGCAGCGCAATCTAAGCCCCTACAGTTCAGCAGCCATCCCTCGCAGCCTTGGCAGGCGTCGGTATCGTCTTCAGACTTGGCGGGACACTTGAATTCTCTATCCAGAAACCTTCCAGTCTCCCTGGTCAGGCAGAACGTGGGATGAGGTTCGGTCAAACATGTCTCTAAGTTGGCACAATCTGTTACACAAGGCTCATTGGCACGAACACAAGGTTCATTCTCTTTGTTGCGAAGTACCCCTTCGGGGGAAGGTAGATTGATCTCGAACTCGGTCCCGATCTTGAGCACTTTCGGGAGAAACTCTATCCAATATAGAAACTGTTCACGAGTCAACGGAGGCCTCTTTGGCTTCTGTTGGAATTTGAGCACGCCCCGCTTGCGTGTCACGACTTTTCCTCCCAATTCTGGAGTAGGTTAGCTCTCGGTCGCTCTCCCTTCTCCACTACCCTGAGAAATCTCTCGATTCCTTCTCGGTGTTTCCGGTATGTTGCAAGCCCTGAGAGTTGCTTTTGGATCCCGTCCATCTTTCTCTTCGCCAAGGTTATGTCAGCTGTGAGCAGAGTCCGCCGAATTTCATCCGGCTCCGGGATTGGCATTACCTCTTGCAGGTCAGCTTTGCTTAGCTTGTGTAGCTTTACGAAGTCTTGGCTGGCCACCTTTAGGCGGCTCACGATGTTCTCGGTGACCAAGAGACTTAGCCCTAGTAGTCCCTCCGTTAGGATTGGGGATCGGAGATAGAAAGCGCCAGGTACTCTGTACTCTAGCGTTAGATTCGATGGCCGGTAATCCCCGGGTCTCCCATATTGCCCTCCCCCAGTTCTCCGTTGGTGGGCCACTTCCAAAGGTATGAGAGGAACGGATACGTACCAGTCCAGACATTGCACGATATGGTTCATCGCCGCACGATTAAAATCTCTCCTGGTATTCAGGATCTCAGGAGGGATTCCCAGATGGACATGGAATCCTGCGCACATCTGCGCAAAGTAGGAATGGGCTTCTATCTGGAACTCGCGCCCATCTTTGGGTAGACTCTTTGCCCAACGACTTCTCCTCATACGTCTGGGGATCTGGGGAATGAGATTCTGAAGATTGGCAACTACTTGGCGCTCATGCCTTCCGTACATGGGCCTTAACTCACCAAGAGTGCCGTCACAGCCTATCTGCCCTGCGAACGGGAGATAGGTTGCGGCACTAATAACACGGTTGCGGTGAATGATGTAGAACTCAGGGTCGCAACCTAAGGTTACTTCCAAGACCTTGAACTCTACTTCCACACCTTGAAGCTTCTCGAAGTTTCCGGGGCTGACGTAGGCAGCTTTTCCTTGTAGGCAACTTCGCACTTGTAGGATTAGTTCTTCCCTGCCTTTGAGTTGAAGGAACTGTCCGATGAGCACACCCAACTCTTCCCGTAGATTCCGCGGGAGGCGAATGTGGTTTTCTTCTCCTCGCATTCTTTTGGATGGCTGGATGTCAAACTCCATGCACTCTCCTTAGGTGTCTTCAACAGTCATACCCATCTTCCTATATACCCTGAAAAATCTTGATTCGGACTGGTTAGCAAACATCCCAATTTGCTCATCGACGTAGTCGTAGGCAATAGCGTCTGTCTTTTCCTCGGCCGTCCGCTGAATGCGGCCCAAGGCCTGAACCACACTTCCTCTCCACTTAATGGGAGAAGCTAGAAAGAGTCTGTTGAGTGGGGGGAAGTTGAAGCCTTCCTTTAACAGATCATAGGTTGCAACCAAGGCCTGTAAGCGTCCACCTTTGAAGTCTTCGATGATTCGCTCTCGAACCTTCTTAGGGATTGCTCTCTTTTTACGCCGCTGCCCCTTGGCAAGGGGGCCATCGTCAACATCAACAGCCCCAACCACGTACTCACACCGAATGCCTTTGCCCTTCAGGAGGGCGGTCAAGACTTCAGCGTGTTTAGTTCTTTCCACTAGGACCATGCAGTAATTGCCTGGCCGACATTCTTTCGCCACGTCTCTGGCTATTAAGCTGTTTCGCCCCGGTGAAGAAACCATAGCTTCCATGAAGTCATGGTACTCCATGGACGGAGCTTCGGATGGGTACCAACCCGTATTACGTCTCCGAATAAGAGGCTGCATCAGATGTTCTTCTTCAACCAGCTCTATGTGTTCGATCTCCGCCACCTTCGGGCCGATGGCGTTGAACATGATGGCCTCTAGCTTGTCTCGCCGATAGGCAGTAGCTGTCAATCCGTAGAGGTACTTGGCGTTGAAGTGTTCTACCACGTTCAGGAAGGTACTGCTGGGAACATGATGGGCTTCGTCAACTATGACAATGCCAAACTCGTCAACCAAGTCCGTCAAATCTCTCTTGTTGAGCGTTGGAATCATACCCACGGTCAGCTGTTCTCCAAGCTGCCATTTCTTACCGTGGATGATTCCGATGCGGTCTTTAGGAATCTCGAGCAGCTCTACAGCCTCCGAGATCGCTTGGTCCCTCAGCTCTACTCGGTGAGTGAGCCAAAGCGCTTTCAGCCCCGAGCGTCGGCAAACTTCTAGACCCATGACGGTTTTGCCGCTACCGGCGGGAGCCGATAAGAAACCATTTTCATGCGACATAAGTTCCTGGACAGCGGACTCCTGATCGTTTGGACGAAGGATAACGTTGCCCTCAGGCCAGATCTTCTCTGACTCAGGAGCAACTCGCTCGTCTATCACGCTCCACTCCCGACCCAAGTCGTAGAGGATGTGCTCGAGCATTCCCCGAGGTACCGTCAGCGTGTCCTCCTCTTCGGAGAACTGGCATAGATGTTTGGGGATGTTACCGGTCCACCGTCCAAAAGTCTGAGCTTCTACCCAAGAAGGGTTTATGATAGTCAACAGGGACTTCAGGTATTCCCTAAGTTCCTGATCCGGTTTCCGTATCTCTAGCTTGTTCCGGACACGGAGAGTTAGCATACAACACCTTTTCAAACCAGCCTTCGCTAGCACACTGTACTAACGCTTTTTTACTGGCCCTTGATATGGCTTCTTGCTCCAAGCGACGTTCTAGTTTGCGTTGCTTGCGAGCTTTCTTAGATTTTCTACCCATGTCTACACCAATCGGTTTGTTGGGGTACTCTTCTCGATAACACGTGATGAGATTCCCTATCTCCTGAGGACAACTCCCTGCAAAGGAGCAATGTGGCCCACAATAGGTTCGTAGGAACTTACCCAAGTTGCGATTGGGAGCTACTAGGTTTGTCTCCCGTTGTAACAATTCCTGGATACCTGACTCCTTTTTCCATAGGTGAGATAGGGTGGAGGCGGAATAGTCCTCAACGTTAGGATCTAATCCACATCCGTTGCACCACTCCTCTCCGCCCATCTCCTCAAAGGCTCCAATAGTTTTGCAGTGAGGGCAGAGGTATAAAGAGGCAGTTAGACCGGGTTGCTCACCTTCAGCCAATTGCATCCATATACCGCAGTCGTGGCATAACAGAGAGTTTTCTCCATTTTCAATAAGGTTAAGCGTCTTGCCAACCTTTTCGGAGCCACAGTCAGGACATTGACGAGGCGCGGAATGGATTGCCACGACTCTCATCTTTGAACCTCCCGGTTAGCTTTCCGATGGGATTACCTTCAATGTCTCTCCAGAACTTCCAGCCAGACCGCCTGTTGCCTGAGACCCCAAGGGCTGCCCCAGATAGGCTCTGATAGATAGTGCCGTCGCTACAGAGGTAGTCTTCGTCCAGCACTTCTAGAGTGTGCTTCTTACCTCGGCTTTCCCCTTGGAGAACGGTGCCGATTGGAACCCCTTCCCTGTTGGGTTTGGTTTTCGCTTCTGGTTTAATCTTGCTAGAAACCAGCTTCCGTAGGTCCGAGATCTGCCTTTGCATACCTGCTATAGTTCTCTCCAATAATGCTGTTGGTGCAGGGATAACTGTTGCAGTTACGTGTGTGACCTCTTCCGATCTTTCGGCTATACTTTCTTCTACGCTTCTACGTTTACGCTTTGCTTCTTCATACTCCGGAATATTCTTGAATAGCTGATCAGGAAATTCTTTTACTGTGAATGGCATAATACTGACTCCTATACTTCTTGTCATTAAAACATAGAGAATACTACTCTCTTCTCTGCGCTACCCATGGCCTCGGCGGTTTAGGTACGCTCACTGTGGTACCCGGGTTCGTTTCTGGCCTCGGATTCCGTCCTGCTGAAAACTCTCTTACCTTGAGAGAAATTGACTTACGAGTTATATCCTTCTTATCGGCATAACTCTTAACATCTATCTCACCACATAGGTAGACCTCTTGGCCCTTCCGACAAAACTCCACGAGGGCTGCCCCTACCGTGCCCCAAGCCACGCAGTCAATATAGATCGGCCGGTCCTGCTTGGGCTTGTTCAAGGCAACCGTGAACTTGGCGTATGGGTT